>Ga0209099_1001804_pt1 | contig 20420 bp, 17 predicted proteins | sample AD_JPNHW2_MetaG_FD_184430 | JGI IMG/M metagenome (GOLD analysis project Ga0209099, IMG submission 184430) | Active sludge microbial communities of municipal wastewater-treating anaerobic digesters from Japan - AD_JPNHW2_MetaG (SPAdes) (version 2) | ecosystem: Engineered > Bioreactor > Anaerobic... | reverse complement strand
GCACGCTGCGAAATGATAAAGGGACCTCAATTCATGAGCGCATTATGACGATGCTCGCAACATGGGGACAAAGAGGACTGGATAGCCTCCAAATGTTAACGGCAAAGCTAGCCAGCTAAACACGTACGTTAATTTTTTTAAAAATTTGAGTACAAGCTGTTGCCCTGTCAAATATTAAAAAAAAATGAAGTGCGCCCCAGCTAGCTCAGAGAACATCATCTCCAAGCAGTGGGGGCGCTAAGAGTATGATATGCCAGGGGTCTCTTAATAACGCAATGGAGCTTAGACCCGCATCATCATACTAAATGCTAACAGAGTCTAATTTGGTAATAAATTTTTTGGTCATACTATTATTACTTGCAGGGCATTTGGAAGGATGTGTTTGAAGACTATGTAGCTGTCGCCTGCATCCAAACCCCTGGCAGCCTCCACAAAAGGCATCTCGCGCAGTTGCAGCACACGCGAACGGACCACGCGCGCGGCGGAGGTCCACCATCAAAATTGCTCCATAAGATGCATCTGAAAACTCGGAAAAAGGAAAAGCGGAAAACCTGCCTTTAATTGGACTGAAGTTAACAGGCCGCCTAGAGCACCAGGTGCTTGTTGTAATTAAGCACCTCTGCCATGGTATCTGCACCCGGCACAGATCCCGGGAAATTGGTGAATATGACACGGGTGGCATTGATGCCCTTGTCCTTGAGTGATTCTTCAATTCCCTTGGCAAGCTCGCCGGACTGCATATTCTCGATGACGTAGGTAACGTTTTGATATTTATCCGGGTTGGAGTTGATGTCATCCACGACCTTGGCAGCGGTTTTAGTTCCGTTCATGGCAAACTCGGGGGCGAAGAAGTTGACCACTTTCATGCCCAGCCAGTTCTGCACGGGATCTTTCTGCCAGAGCATGACTATGACTGAGGTTTGATTCAGCTGCTTTTTCTCCGACTCGGTGGGCTGCACGGCATCAAAGCTCTTTGCATAATCATTGTAGCGCTGCTCGTAGTAGGTCTTGTTGGCCGGATCTTTCTCTTCCAGCCACCCTTTTACCTCAGACGCCAGCAGCCTGGAGTTAGTGGGAGTGTTCCATCCTCTCGATGGGTTGGAGATGGTATTCCATTCGAATGCCTTGAAGTTGTTGGCTTTCATAAAATCATTAACGGCAGGCATGTTGTACTTCTGGTCGTTGCTGTCGTTGTACGCCATAAACATATCGGCATCTTTGATGAAATCCATGTTGAGTTGGATGCGATTGGGAATTATGTCCGTCTGCAGGTGCGGGCAGAGAGTAGGGTCGGCGATGGAGATTGCCTGAACCTTATCTCCACCGATGTAGGTAGCCGGGTCCATCAATACGCTGGTGGTGCATACGATCTTGAGTGACGGTCGTTCTGCCTGCGCACAGGCAGGAAAGATCAGAAAGATCGCCAGCACCAATATGGCCATGCTAGATAATTGACTATTCATAATCGCAGTTGGTAATACTAAATATTTAAGTTTTATCACTAATAACTTAACTATCTTTGCTAGTTAATATTTGATATAACAACCACGAACACTAATCATCAGAGACGGCGCGATAATCCGGACAATAGGCTGGCACCAAGAACTGAGAACAGCAGGGCTATGAGGCTCTACCTCCTCTTTCTACCTTCGTTTGGCCAGAAACGACCTCTCAGCACTGCCGGCTATCTTGCGAGCGATCTCTGTTGACAATCCCATAGCCAGGCAGTCATCGGGAAGCCAACCTCTGGCAGACGGATCGGTCGGACCGATAAAGATCTGAGAGTCACGTGCTTTTTCAGCCATGCCTGCTGGATAGGTGACCAGGGTAGCGCAAGCCGGCCCCCAGGGAAACGAGATCAAATCAAAGACGTTAGGGCTGCCGAAATGGGCCAATGCACATAGATCCCTGATCTGCCGCCCGCTGGCGAAACAGATTATGCATCTTGCGCCTGAATCCTCCTGTAAATCATCACAGCGGCTGATCACTACGTATCTTCCCAGGGGCTTGATCTCACCCACGGCACGATAGGTCTCGCAGGCAATCTCCTCGTTCTCCTTCAGGCGCTTGCCATACTGTTTATCCGCCGCCGATCCTGTGGACATCATGCCAGGCAGTCTGGGATCAAATCCCCTGTATCCAAACCATGCCGGCCCGCCCACGCAGCGGCAGAAGGCCTGGCCTGGCTCATCTCCTGCATAAACAGGACCCCGGATCCGGCCTTCTGCTATCTGAAAAATATTGCAGGCCAGGCAGTCGCTTAGCTGAGAGGACCTGACGGCATTGTCCGGTATTCGATCGGAGCCGTACACGCAAACCGGACTCTTCCGCATATTCACGGCACCGGCTAAAATGGACCCTATTTGCCTGATCGACAATCTTTCTTTCATCACAGATACATCAGTGTATCTTGGTATTTATTCTCCTCTTAAATGACAGCACCACAGAGAGTGCAAATACCCCGGTGAGAAGCAATGCCACAAGAGGCGCGACTGGAAGGGTGTACTCAAAGCCCGCCCAGACGCCAAAGGCGCTCACCAGGAGAGCCGCGAGCGGCGCCGCTACGAACATGCTCTTTACATTGAAGCAGAACTGGCCGGCAATGGACGCGGGCGTCACCAGCAATACAAATATCAGCAGGCCTCCGACGATGTTGAGGCTGAGAGCCACGGACAGAGCAATGATGAACAGCAGGACGTAGTATACCAGCTTGACCCGAATTCCGGCGGCCTCGGCGATCTTCATATTGAACATGAGGGCGGTTATCTCTTTGTAAAATAACAGGATGAAGATAATAGTAAGGATGCAGACCGCTGCCAGAGCGTAAATCTCCTCTCTGTAGAGAGATATGACATCTCCGAAGAGCAGGCTGCTCGCAGAGAGGCCATGGCCCATGTACTCCATGTAGGAGATCAAGAAGATGGCAACCGCCATGGACATCGCAAAGAGAACCGCGAGAGTTGCATCTGCCGCCATCTTGGCTTTATCGCTCACCGGGCCGATCAGGGCCGCCACCGCCATGCTGAAGCCGATGGCCGATATTTGGGGATTTCCTCCCAGAAACATTCCCACAGCGGCTCCTGCAAAAGCGGCATGCGACATGGTAAAGCCGATGGAGGAGAGGTTCATGCGGGAGATGATGACTCCGAGAATGCTACAGGCGATGGAAGCGAAGATCATGGCCTCCAGGGCATGGCAGACCACGTTATTCTGTATGATCGGCTCCAGCATTTATCTTCCGCTCCGTTTTATCTTTATCCATTGCACCGCATTCCTTTCGGACAATGTTTTCTACCTCTCCTGCACAGCAATTCAGATCATGGGCGATCCTGCCCCGGTTCATGACCACCAGGCGGATGGGGATGTCAGGAAGCCCGTCGAAGGCATGGGCTACCATCAGGACGGGCACACCCGTTCTGGCAAGCTCCTTGAATACCTCCTGCAGGTATTCTCTGGCGCTAAAATCGAGGTTGCTAAATGGCTCGTCCAGCATCATAACCTCCGGTTCCTTGGCAAGGTTATGGGCGATCATCGCTTTCTGCTGCTGGCCGCCGCTGCAAGTGCCGATGGCTTTCTGGGCAAGGTCCTCAATGCCCACCATATGTATTGCCTTCTGCGCTGCCTGGCGATCGCCTTTCGTGGGACGGTTCATCAGCCCTAAGCGGCCAAACCGGCCCATCATCACCACCTGCTCGACAGTAAAGGGCGTGAACGGGTCGAAATAGAAATTCTGAATGACGTAGCCCACCTTCTTTCGCACCTCATCCGCCTGGGTGGAGAGGTCCAGGCCGCAGACAGTTGCTTTGCCGTGGGTGATCTTGATCAGGCCGTTTATCGATTCGAGCAGCGTTGTCTTTCCTGCACTGTTTGGGCCCCCGATGACCACGTATTCGCCCCGGTCGACGCGCAAAGAGAGATCTCTGATGACTGCCTTCTCGCCACCCTCGTAGGCGGTATAGATGCCCTCCAGGTTGATGACGCTCAAGCCAACCCGCCTAGTCCTGGCTCATGCCGGCTGCAGATAGTTTGGAATCGAATAGCCTGGCATCGGGCATGTGGTACATATCCTCGGCCAGCTTCTCGATAAGCAGGCTGTAGTCGTCCCCGCCGGAGGGCGGAAAGCTGATTGGCCTGGGGGTGAGTAGCATCATTTTCTCCCCACAGGAAAACTGGCAGCGGATATCATCAGAGGGAACAATATCGATGTTCCTCTTGCCAAGCGTGCAGCCGCTTCCGATCTGTATGCCGTCCGCCAGGCACGATTGGGGGGGAACGCCCTTGCAGAAGACAACTGCGTTCATCTGGAATGGATCGCTGCAGAAGTTCTGCCGGACATATCTGCCCATCCTGAAGCCCAGGACGATGTAAGGGCCGAGGTGCCCGTGAAACGCCGCCAGATCCTCAATGGAGTAATCCCTGTCTATGCCTGTGTATTTGCATCCGGATGCTGCGTGGCTCATGATCTAATTGTCTCCCTTGGCTTGAATGATGTTTCATACTATATGCTACATATTAAATTTGCGAGTGCAAAAATTATTACATCTATTAATAATAACCTTGTTATGGATGCTGGAAGTATTGCGAACATTTTAATGCGACTTGTCTCTTGATTGTGAGATCGGCTCGGTGGGGGAAACTGGAAAAATGAGATCACAGTCTATGCCAAGCTAATCACTTCAAACTAAACCGCCATGTATCTCATCATTGTTTTGGGAGTACTGACCTTATAGTAATACTATTCTTATATCAGTTATGATTAAATAGGAAAATGTTCTTGAGAAAGGTGCTGCAGTTTGCATTGCGTATCGCTTTCGCCTTCGCTGCAATTTCCGCAGACCGATCATCCTGCAGAAGGAGACCACAAAAATGAGATCCTCAATGGCATTGATGCTTGGGCTGTGCTGTTTGATGCTACAGGCCTCAGCTGGTGGCTACGTCCTGCACATATTTGGCAATGCCAACATGGACGGCACCATCGATGAGAAGGATATAGACTATCTTAAGGAGATAATAAAAGGAACAACCAACACCACAATGCTCTCTGATGCCAATTTCGATGGCAAAATCGATGAAGAGGACATAGATCAAGTGGAAAGGATCATAGATGACTCCCAGGAGAATCTGACCATTCTGGACGGCAATGGTAAGCCGGTTACCATCAGGCTGCCTGTGGAAAGGGCCATTGTTGAGCATCTGGACAATTCCGAGATGATGATGATCCTCAAGCAGACCGATAATGTGGTGGGCGTGGATCTGGCCATGTCCAAATCTGAAAAAGAGTTTCCGGAGCTGGTCAAGAAGACAAGCGTTCCCGGTTTCTCGCCAGTCAAGGACCCGGATTATGAATTGGCCCTCAGCCTGAGGCCCGATCTCCTGCTTACGTTCTCCAACAACACTGCCGAGAAGGTAGAGAAGATGCCGGGCGTGCCTGTGGTCTTTGCCGGTCTTTACTATCCGGACCTGATCAATCCGGAGACTTCATCGTTCACCGATGCGGTGCATAAGCTGGGATACATCCTGAAGGCCAGAGCGGATGCTGAGGAGTACATAGACTGGCACATAGGCAAGATTGATGAGATCAAGTCTTACACCGGGAACATGTCTGAGGCAGAAAAGCCCAGGGTGCTCATCGCATCCCTGCCCAAGGAAGGAGACAAATCGCTCTTCACCTATGCCAAGATCGACACTCTGAGCCAGATGGTTACATTAGCTGGTGGCAGGAGCATCGCTGAGGATCTTCCTGCCTACTTGAAATCGAATTATAGGGTAGAGGTGGACCCGGAATGGGCAATCGAGAAGGACCCGGATTACATGATATTTATCACCATAGTTCTCACTCCGCCCATCGGATATGATTCGGACGACATCACAGGCATTTCCCAGGCTCTTGATGCCTTCAAGAGCAGGCCTGAGTATGCCAATCTCACCGCAGTTCGAAACGATCACGTCTATATCATCAACGGGAATCTAAGAAACGATGCCAGCAAGGGCCTCATTGGCGCTGCTTATCTTGCTAAGATCTTCCATCCGGACGAGGTGAAGATGGACCCCGAGGATCTGCATCAGGAGTACCTGCATAAGTTTCTGGGTCTGGACTATGACTTGGACCAGCATGGAGTATTCATCTATCCGCCGATCGTTAAGGGCGAGGGCAAGCTGGAAGGGATACCTGACAGATACTACGAGATGCACGGGATGGCGGCAAAGAACAGCATTGCTGGTGCTTGAGGTGGCCTGATGTTTGGCCTTGATAAATCTTTTTATCATCCCTTTTTTATGCAAACCGATATTGGTCGAATGGCCTCCCGATGAGTTGCCCGGAATTGAATGCACCTGGCTCGCCTGCCAAGCGATAATATCAATTGTAGAAAACTTAATATTATCTCATATTAAACCTAGCAGGTTGGTCTAGTAAATCAAATTCGTGAAGGTGAGTCAATCATGGTGGAGAAGAGAAATTATGCCCTCAGGGACGCGAAGGGCAAAGAGATCCACGTTTTTGCAGGCACCGCTCCCCGGCAAGCGGCATTAAAGGCTGCCACAAGGGGATTTACAGATATAAGGCTCAGGGAGAAGGGCACTAAAAAGGTCCATGTATTCCGGGGGGAGAGAAAACAGGTACAGAGGCCGAAGAAGGCCCCCGCCTGGATGCCCCAAAAGATCTGGAGGCCCAGCGTAAAGAAGATCGGCATAGAAAAGCTGGAAGAAATATGAGAAGGAGGGAGGAGAAAGTCAATTGGATGTAGGAGGGAAGATTGGCCATCGACTTTCGCCAATACACTATACGTCAATTACCGAGATAAAAGGATTTCGCTTAGGATTAAGAGTAATCTTTCCCTTCGGGCGAAAGTGACAAAGAAAAGCGATATCAAGTCCGGGGCAGGGCAGCGTCGCAATCCACGGCGCCCTCTCTCTAGGAGCCGTTCTCCGCGATGGAAGACGGCCTGACCCTGCCCGAAGCTCGACATTAAGCCGGGCCCATAGGGCGGCAGAGCGCTGGAAACTATCTACTACCGCAGCGCCCGAGTTATCGGAACCCTTTTTACAGGGCCTCTTTCTCGCCCTACAGCCAACGACTTTTGCCGACTCATGCTCCCGACCGTGTATTAGCGTGAGAACCGGCTGATTGCTGCACCATTTACGGCGCGCAACTCTCAATCCAGCCGGAGTTGCTTAGCTTCACAGGCTCGCAGCCGAATGCATTGCCACGACGGCATGCACCTTCCGTCGGCAGGAAACCGAGTCCACCAGCCCTAGGTGCCGGCAGCGTTCTGCTCCCTGAGGAGCAGTTGATCCTGCCATCAGAAGCATTATCGGATGCGTTAAGCCCACGGTACGCCCGCCACCCTGTTCTTTGGCATGAGGCGGCAAACTATCTATATAATCGTTATAGATATATGTAGTTGTCGGTTGAAATATATTTGAAAAAAAAGCGATGACCTCAAATATAACTGCCTACAAATGTATTCCTGCTTTCTTCAGGCTAGCATTCAGATCTTCCTTCATTTGTTCTGCTGCCTCTTTTGCGAACAATGCAAACTTCTCATCATTGCCTTTGTTCTGATAGGCAAATATAATTCCTCTTGATGAATTCACAATCGCTCCTCTTCCGTCTTCATTGAAGCAAGGGACTACATCATCTGCTCCGGCTCCCTGGGCACCATATCCTGGTACAAGGAAGATTGACTTTGGCATGAGTTTTCTTAGAACCTTTGCTTGTTCTGGAAATGTCGCTCCGACAACTGCCCCGACACTGCTGTAGCCGCGCTCACCTATTACCTCCTGCCCCCATTTGTTGACATTCTCTGCCATTATTTCATACACTTTCTTTCCGTTGACTTCCAGGTCCTGCAATTCAGATGAGCTTGGATTTGAAGTCTTGACAAGGATAAATATCCCTGAACCGTACTCTTTGCAGACTTTTGTGAATGATGTGACTGAATCAGAACCAAGGTAGGCATTCACTGTCAATGCGTCGACGTCAAATGATCTTTTCTTTTCGCCAAAAACATCAACCCTGCCCAAGAAACCGTCTGCATATGCCTTGGATGTGTTTCCAATGTCGTTCCTTTTTCCATCGACTAATACAACAAGCTTTGCAGCTGCTGCAGCCTTTGCAGTCTCTTCCATTGCCCATACTCCCCACCGGCCATATTGTTCGAAGAAAGCTGCCTGAAGCTTCACTGCAGGGACGATCTTCTTTACTGCTTCTATAATCTGGCTGTTGAAGTCGAATATTGTCAATGCGACTGCCTCGAAGGTCTTTCCATGCGTCGTAATGTGCTTCTTTTTCAGAAAGTCAGGTATTTTTGAAAAATCAGGATCTAATCCGACAATAGCAGGATTCTTCTTATCTTCGATTGCATCTATGAGCCGATCAGCGAAATTATTTGTAGCCATTGTATTACCATCTTCTGATTCATTAGGGTATTGAAGAAGCCGATTGTAGAGCCATCTCACGCATACGAATAATGATATGCGTGCCTATTATTAATATTAATTGATGGCGACGCGAAAGTAATCGTGGCAAAGACCTCTTGCTTTCATCCGTTGCAGCTATCGCAGCAGCTCCTGCAAACTCAGCAGAGTTAGCGAGATCACCCTGAAGGATTTCAGGCATAATCGAGAATAACGAATTCACAAAGGGTGATATGAAGGAGGGAGGAGAAAGCCAATCGGATGTAGGAGGGGTTGGTCCATCGACTTTCGCCAATCAACTATACGTTGATTGCCGAGATTTAAGGCTTTCGCCTCAAAGGAAATCCCTGTCATTTCCGCCCCGCGAAGAAAACGCGAAAATAAGCATCAATCGCCAGGCCGGGCCAGCGCCGAGACCCCGGCGCCCTTCTCAGAGAAGACAATCGCCGCGACAGCAGACGGCCTGCGCCTGCCCCTCCCCGTCACCGGCCCCGCGCCCGGGATCGACATGGCAAGATCCAGGGCGGCAATCGCGGCGGGATCTTGCAGCGCGCCGGTTTCAGGGAGCGGCGCAGGGGCGATGGTGAGGGCGGGCGGGGATTCGCTGCTTGATGGAATGAGCCGGATGGCGAAAGAGAGTCAGTGAGGAATGGAAGCGGAGGAGGATGATAATAATATTTTGGAGCCTTGAGATGCAGTAACACTAAGATTGGCTAACGCTTGATTGTTCCCTTATTCTTGATTGCCTGAGCTCTTAACGGTATTCTTGCTACTTTCTTCTATGAACCAAGCGCCTTTCTTATTATCGCGGAGGTCATTGTTCTCAATTGTTCCCGCGCCATTGCCATGAGCATAAACCGCACATTGGGCATTTCTGTTTATGCGATTGCCACGGACGGTTGGGTTGCCTGACTCTTTGATCTCGATGCCTGAATAAGCATTTCCGAATATGTCGTTATCTTCGATCAGGCACTGGCCACTCTTCAAAACCATGATACCGTTTTCCCTGCCATCATGGATCTTATTGCCTCGGAAGATTGGGTTGCCTGACTCTTTGATCGCGATGCCTGAATAAGCATTTCCGAATATGTCGTTATCTTCGATCAGGCCTTGGCCATTTTCATAAACATAGACCCCGCTATCCCTGCAATCGTGAATCTTGTTGCCACGGACGGTAGGGTTGCCAGATCCACTGATCCCGATGCATGCAAGAGCATTTCCGAATATGTCATTGTCTTCAATCAAGCCCTGGCCATTTTCATAGACATAGACCCCTGCCGACTTGCCATCATGGATCTTATTGCCCCTGAGCCTGGGATACGCCCTGCCATGAATCGCCACACATGCCAAGGAATCGCTCGTGATATCGCATCTGTTCAGCTCTAAGACTCCTTGCTGGATATCTACACAAGAAAAATCGCCTCCTCCCATTTGCTTTAGCATGAGGTTGGATACGATCCCTCTTGCGGTTCTGAACGATATGGCATTTTTCCCTTCCGCCCGGATCACGACGTCTCCTAGCATTCCATCTCCTTCGATCTCAAGAGGCTTATCGATTATTAATCCCTCATCATAGATTCCGGACCTAACCAAAATTCGTGACCCGGGAGCGGCAGCAGTAATGGCATCGCTTATGGTGGCATAGTCGCCTCTATGCATTTGGTCTACTATTATCACTTTAAGATTTTTATTAACAGTAGTCTTATTCAAATTACTATCTCTTGTGGAATCTAAGCTCCCTACCACGCTTCTTATGCCCTTTGCCACATCGACAAAGGCCTCGTCCGTGGATCCCCATTTCTTGCTTATAATGGGCTCTGCATTGGTTGGAAGTGCCTGGAGCTTGCCAAAAGGCGCGCCCTGCCAGTCCACCGGACGAAGGATAATCGGGATAACACGAGCTTGTCTGGATTCGTGCCGCTCTAAAGCGCGTTTCAGTTCAATGTCATAGCAGTAATCGGATGCCAGAAAATCGGAGCTAACAAGCAGCAATATAACCTGAGCCGAATTTAGGTGGGTGTCTATCTGCCCCTTCCATTCCTCGCCGGCACCAATCTTTCGATCATTCCATGTTGAGATCAGACCCTGCCGTCTAAGAATGCTCAGATGATTTTCAAGCTCATTTCTCAGTGCTTCATCCTTATGCGAATATGAAATGAAGACTTCAATATCCCTGGAAGAGACCTGCCCATTGGCCATTTGTCAGCACCATTTTGCTATGTTTTTTAATTTTTTCTTTGGTATGGTTCTTCCCGGCATTATTTAAAATCGTTCCTCTATAGTTTGAATAAATGAAAGAAGCTTCAAACCACTGAAATCCGGTTTCTCTCACTCCTGTGCCGTCGCTGCCGTCTTCGCCTTTCCCGCCTGCTCGCTCTCCGTTGCCCACTTCGCGTTCTCAGTGGAGATGAGCGACTCGATCCTTTCCGCCAGCAGCGCCTCGGGATTATGGGCATTGAGGTACGGACCCGCCTGGGCATACCAGAGGTATTTCTCGTGCTTGAGCGCCTCTGTCGTGGACCTGTAGGTGATCTCGTTGTTCTGGAACGGGTAAATATTCTGCAGCCCTTCAAGGACCACCACGATCACGCCCGACAGGCCGGTAAACACAGCAGGCGCGCTTATCCCGGCTTTGAAAGAAACCAACGCCGCCGCTATAATCTCCGCCACCTTGAGCTATGTAAACCAGTCATGATTCCAGGCGCTTTTCTGGCTGTACCATTTGATCTGGCCTTCCATCCTCTCCAAACTCTGAAGAAATTTATAATTAACTAATGCCTTGGGCAATCAGCAACCTTCGCCGGCCGACCGGCTGACAATCGCTCTTTCCCAAAGTACGGCTCACGGCGGGAGTTGGCTTCTTGCAGGAGCTCTTTGATCCTCTCGCAGTCGCAGGTGCCGATCTCCACCAGATTGTCGCTTCTCAGCAGGCATGGCTTGATCTTGCCGTCCGAGGTCACACGCAGGCGAGTGCAGTTAGCGCAAAACTCGGTGTTGTCCATTGGCCGGACCACCTCCACCTCAGCCCCATCCAGGAAGTACTTCTTGCGGCGGTGCATCTCCCTCGTTCTCATTCGGTCCGCCCGGCTGGCGAGATCCTTCTCAATGGCATCGATATCTCCCGAGATGCCGCTGTGATGCAGATCCATCAGTTGTATGAGCTGCAGTATCAGGCCCCGGTCCCGGGAAAAGTCTATCAAATCGCCGATCTCCGCCTCATTCTCCTTGAGTACCACCACATTCAGCTTGATCGGCTCCAGCCCCGCAGCCTGAGCGGCATCAATTCCCGCCAGAACCTTCTTCAGATCGTCCTTACGGCAGCCGGTTATAGCCTGGTAGACCTCGGGCCGCAGCGAGTCCAGGCTCACATTGACCCGGTCAAGGCCCGCCTTGGCCAGCGGTTCCGCCAGCTCGGCAAGAAAGATGCCGTTCGTGGTCAGAGAGAGGTCCAGATCCTGGGGCATGCGGGCGATCAGCTTCGCCAGGCCTGGGCGAAGCAAGGGCTCTCCGCCGGTGAACTTCAGGGAGCGTACGCCTAATTGCGCAGCCGCCCGGGCGACGCTCGCTACCATCTCGTCCGAGATCTCGCCACTGGGGTTCGCCTCTCCCTCATGGTGACAGTAAATGCAGTTGAGGTTGCAGCGAGGAGTGAGAGCTATCCGCAGGCCAGTGACCTTGCGGCCAAAGGAGTCTACCATCATTCCGGGCATCGCAAGATTGCTTGGTATCGCTGCTAGTATTAATCTGTACTCTATCAATAGGGACTCGATCTTTCAATCAGACTCAATTTTTCAGTCAATATTCAATCTCGCCCAGGCTGCGTTTTAAGTAGGAGAGCAGGGTCATGCCCACAATCATGCAGATGGCGAGACCCGAGAGCAGCTCCTCCCAGGATTGGCTGTGCTCCGTGAGGCCGTAAATAATCCCGCCGGAGAGAAGAGCGAGCATCAGAGTCACGATGAGCGAGACCAGCATGGACCACATGATAGAGCCCACCTCGTAGCGCTCGAAAAATGAAGCGGACAGGACGAAGGATATCGCAGCCATGGTTAGAATTATGGATAACGGAAGGGACGATCCATAGCGAAAAAGCTGAATGAGCCCTAGAGCCAGAGCAATCATCACCAGCGCAAGCAGGCCGGAAGCGAGGAACGCCTTTAAAATGTAATTGTCAAACCTTAGCTCCACACCAGTCCACCAATAACTTTATAGTGCTATTTTGAATATAAAGATTGTGTATAGTTAATCTCTCTCGCCTTTGCTCCTGCTATTCCTCTCGTGGTCGTGGCCAGGCTTTCCTTCTGCCCAGCTTCCGGTCAGCCGTCCCTCCAGCGCCATCCTGCCCAGGCAGGCTTCCACATCCGCTGCCAGCGGCGCGGGTCGGGCTCTTGCCAGTGGAGTTCCCGGCAGGGGTGTGAAGCGATGCGCCCGGACCTTGCCGCCCCGGGAAACAATCCACCTGACCAGGTCCAGGCTCAGCCTCTGATCAGCTTCCGTCTCAGATGGCAGGCCGAAGATCAGGTCCACCTGGGGCACAAGCCCATATTCCAGAGCCAGTTCGCAGGCCTCCTGAACCTCTGTGCATCCGTGCCCCCGGCCAATGCTTTGCAGGACCGCCGGGCTGCCGGACTGGCCTCCAAGGCTCAGGCTCCTGTTGGCGCAGTACTTGACGATAATCTCCAGAGCGGCCTGCGAGACGAAATCCGGCCGGACCTCGGAGGGAAATGTCCCGAAGTAGATGGGCTTTTTCAGCTCAGCCAGCGCCTCTAGCAGGGCCTGCACCTTCTCCAGGCGGGGCGTGCGTCCGTCCGATCCATAGGCCAGGGAGTTTGGCGATGTGAAGCGGATATCTCTGTGGCGGCGGGCATACCGGGCGATGGTCGGAATCGATCGGTGGCGCATGCAGGTGCCGAAGAGGCGCGGCGTCTGGCAGTAGGTGCAGCCCCAGGGGCAGCCGCGGGAGATCTCCAGAGGAGCCAGGATCTTGCTGAATGGAGGATAGGCATCCAGGTCCACGGGGGACCTCTTTTCAGTAATCATCACCTGTTCATGGTATTTGTTTTTATGGTCGTGGTTGTGATTATGATTGTCTTTCTGTCGGTAAGCGATGCCCTTGACAGTTGCCGGATCGCGGCCTTCTATCACGACCTGCAACAATTCCGGCAGGGTCTCCTCTCCCTCGCCTATCACCACGAAGTCGAAGTGCTCCAGGACCTCCTCAGGCAGGGCAGAGGGATGAGGGCCGCCGGCGATGAAGACGGCATCCACCGCAGCGCCTGAAACCTCGCGGTAGACCTCCTCGGCCTGGGCGCTGGCAAAGCTGTAGAGCATTATGCCGTCCCTCGGCTCGTGAGCGATCCCTGCCTCCACCAGCGGCATCAGGGCAGCAATGCTGTAGGAGTTCTTGCTATCGTAGCGGAACCATATATTGGACTCTTTCAAGCGGGCATCATCCTGCAAATGAAAAGCATCTTTTTCGGATTCAATCTTCATAGCAAAGCGGTGATTCGGTCTTCAAGCGGCAGAGGAGCACGTGCCCGCACCGCCATGAATTGCGCCTCATTTTCTTTTGGACGTGATATCCCTCCTGGCCTGAAGGGGGGGACCTCTTGCTGCTTCTTTTTTTCGCTGGCAAGCCCTCTGGCATCGGGGCGAGCTAGGCGGGAATCTTCGGCTATTGGTTTTCAGTTTTTTCCATTGGCTCAAACTTGCATCAAACTCGCAAGTGCGAAGCTATCGATCATCCATGTGGCACTTATGGCCTGAATGCAGTCTTGTCTCACCTGGAATAGGCGCGGGTTCATTTCATTCTTGCGGTAGCGATGGATGGCGACGCGGGGGGGGCAGGGAGCGATGCCGGGGCTTTCCTAGAAGCAAAATGCGACGAGAGACTAAGCCGGAATAATGGTGGGGGCAGGATCCGCAACAGCCGCGTCTCAAGATCGTGCAGCATCCTGACATCTGTCCTGATTCCAATCGTCTGGTCAATGCTATCCTGGTGGAATAATCCTTTAATAATGAATGTGTTAATTGCGCAAATGCAGGAGGGAAGAGGATGGCAAAGCGTTCGATAGCTATTGCAGTGCTCATATTGACGTTGATCGGCATGGCGGGAGCATCCAATTACATGTACGAGAAGGCATCCGTCAAGGGTGTGGGCTATAAGAACGTGGAGATGATAATATCCACGCAGACAGGCTTTAACGGCCAGAAGCTCGTCGAGAAGGAATCCGGATCGGGGAATGTCATCACGCAGCGAACTGAGATTGAGGCGGAGAGGCAGCTGGAGAGATCCACGAGATCTTTTTATGGGGATTATAAACCTTCATGGCCGGTACCCAAATGGCCGGTAATACCAATCGTACCGATTGATGTTGGTGATTGGATTCCAATCGGATACCCGAATATTCATTGCATGTGGCCGACCGGCATGGCCAGCCCCATGGACTATATCAACTTCACGAAGCAGGCAGAGTTTGAGTACATGCCTGTTTCTTACCAGACGGGCACTTACGATCAGAAGTGGGTTGAGAAGCTGTGTGTGCAGAACTACCGAATCGGTTCTGTGCTGACGGAGATGTATACCCACGCAGAACATTTGCAAAAGAATACTGAGGCAAAGACGCGGGGTTACTCGGACACGGATTTGTATCAAACTGCATGGGAGTCCTCAGGATCATTTCCCTCAACAACAGACTGGCCTGCAACAGGATCAACTATTCCAGCATGCTGTACAGGCGTTCTGGAAGCAAATCTTAACAGCAATGTCATCGGCGTAGCCCATATCGGCTGGATCTCCCGCGATCCAAACGCTGACGACCAGCTCAAAGGACGCCATGCTGAGTATGGCAGATCTGTCGAAGACCTGACCGGGGTCTTCTCCATTGAAAAGTTTATCCAGCTCTGGGGCAACTCCACCTGTGGCGCAATCAGCGTTGACTGGCTGCCCTGCGTGTGATTGCCGGCCAGAGCTGAATTCTTTTTTTGCAAGCAAGTGCAACTGACTCATAGGAGCGGTCTCTAGTGCAGTCGGGCATAGTTGCGTCTCTGATTTTAAGCGGAGAATAGCTCTTCGCGCCAATCAATGCTTTGCGTGATGCTGCAAAGCTGTGCTAGGCAGATGTCTGTCTCAATTGACGCCGTCCTAACTTGATATTATGCAGGATGAAAATAATCGATTCTGCAAAAGATTGATCTTCCATAACCATCCCTACCTTGGAAGAACAGGTGCGATTCATGATTCATACAGAGGCCATAGAGAAAGCAAAGAGCCATTTCGCCAAGCTGCTTGAGGAGCAGCTCTTGCGCGTGGACAGGATGAAGGCAGGAGAGGACTGGGTGGACTACAGCAAGCTTGCGCCACTCATCATCGGCGTGGTGGGCGGCGACGGCATCGGCCCCTACATCACCGAGCAGGCGGTGCGCGTCCTGAAGTACGTCCTGGCAGACGAGATTTCTGCCGGAAAGATTGAGCTTCGCGACATCCAGGGCCTGGACATCGAATCCAGAGTCAAAGTTATGAAGGCTCTCCCGGAGGGCGTCCTGGCAGCGCTCAAAGAGTGCCACGTTATCCTCAAGGGACCGCTCACCACTCCCAAGAAAGGCGACAAGTGGCCCAACCTGGAGAGCGCCAATGTCTCCATGCGCCGCGAGCTGGACCTCTTTGCCAACGTCCGCCCGGTCAAGGTTCCTGAGAAGGGAATCGACTGGATCTTCTACAGGGAGAACACCGAGGGCGAATACGTCCTGGGAAGCCTTGGCTTTCATGTCACTGAAGATCTGGCAGTGGACTTCAAGGTCATAACCACCCCAGGCGCAGAGAGGATCGTCCGCCTGGCCTTTGAGTACGCCAGAAAGAACGGCATCAAACGGGTCTCAGCTGTCACCAAGGCCAACGTCATCAAGGCCACGGACGGCAAATTCCTGGAGGCGGCAAAGCGCGTTGCCAGGGAATACCCGGAGATCGCCTTCGACGACTGGTTTGTGGATATCATGGCCGCCAAGCTGGTGGATGAGAAGCGGAGAAAGGAGTTCCGGGTCATAGTCCTGCCAAACCTCTACGGAGACATCCTCACCGATGAGGCTGCCGAGTTTCAGGGCGGCGTGGGCACAGCAGGAAGCGCAAACATCGGTAAGCGCTACGCCATGTTCGAGGCCATCCACGGCTCAGCTCCGCGCATGGTCGATGAGGGCAGGGCAATCTACGCAGACCCGGCAAGCATGATGCGGGCCAGCGTGATGCTGCTCCGCCATATCGGCTATGTCAGTCAGGCGGCGAGAATGGAAAGCGCCCTGGATATCTGCGGCCAGTTTGAAAAGAAGGTCGTCCTCACCGGCCGGTCGGATGGGGCAACAGGCGCTCAGTTTGCAGACTATGTCCTGGAGACTCTGAAGGACACCAACCTGGAGAGCCGGGCTAAAAGCTATGCAAAGCTTTAGCTAAAATAATGACCTAGTAGTATCCGTGCAGAATCTAGGAGAAGAATTGCTGGGCCTGAGCAAGGAGGATCTCTCCCTGCTCAGCGCCATAGAGACCGGGATGAAGACCCACGAATGGGTCCCGTCCTTTGTGGTCTCAGAATTGTCCGGCCTGCCGGATCCAAAGGTGCAGTTCCGGCTGGGCCAGCTATTTGAAAAAAAGCTGGTAGAGCGGGAGAAGATGCACTATCTCGGCTACCGCATTGATTTTGCCGCCTACGATCTTCTGGCGCTATCCGATTTTGTGAAAAAGGAAAAGATCTCCGCCTTTGGAGAAAAAATCGGCGTCGGAAAGGAGGCGGTGGTCTATGAGGCCCTGGGAGCGGGCCGCCTGGCAGTCAAGTTTCACCGCCAGGGCAGAACCAGCTTCAAACACATTCGCCGCCTGCGCGATCACCTCGATGGCAAGCCCCGGGTCCCCTGGCTCTATTCTGCCGCTCTCGCCGCCCGCCGCGAATTTTCGGTCATGGAAAAGCTCTACCCGGCGGTGTCTGTTCCCAGGCCGGTGGCCAGAAGCCGTCATGCTCTGGTCATGGAGCTTGTAGAGGGCCCTGCCCTCAACCGAATCACGCTTTCCGATCCAGAGAACGCACTGGAGCTGATCCTTGGTGAGGTGGCAGCAGCCCTGAAGCTGGGCATCATTCACGCCGACCTGAGCGAGTTCAATATCATCATCGATGATTCCGGCCCCAGGATGATCGACTGGCCCCAGGCGGTGGATGCCGACCACCCCCATGCCCAAGAGCTGCTGGAGAGGGACCTGGCCAACGTCCTGCGCTTCTTTGAGCGCAAATACCGAATAGAGATGCCACTGGACAGAGCCCTGCAGCTCGTGAAGAAAAAGGCGCCTGAGCAGGCACGGGAGAAGGAAACGAGGAAGGAGATGGGGCAAGAACAGGCGCGGAAAAAGGAGCAGGTGCAGGATCTGGCACAGAAACAGGAGGCATTGAGAAGTTGAGCATATTCGGCGTGGATATTGCCAGCGGCTCTCCGTCCGCCAGAAGGATGCCCTCCTACGATCTGGTTATTCTAGAGGAGGCAAATGCCACCGGCTTTCACATGATCAGCCGGCATAAGCTGATCCGGCTCATCCGGGAGCGCCAGCCTGAGATCGTTGCTATGGACAACCTTCACGAGCTGGCCGCGGACAGAAAGGAGCTGATCGACATCCTGCGCAGGATGCCTCCTTCTACAAAGATGGTGCAGGTGACCGGGGCAGAGCGGCCCCAATCCCTCATCAAGCTGGCCCGTTATCACGGCATCTCCTTCGACCGAACCAATCCTCTGCAAGAGGCAGAGGTCTGCGCCAGGCTTGCTGCCAAGGGCGTGGGCGTCGTTTTGTCCGCCTTTCAGGAGAGGACCTGGATCAAGGTCAGCCGGAGGCGCTCTTTAGGCCGTGGCGGCTGGAGCCAGAACCGGTACACTCGCAAGATCCACGGCGCTGTGATGGGATTGGCTCGAGAGGTGGAAAAGCAGCTTCGTGAGGCCGGATTTCAGTACAGCCAAAGGGCAGTGGAGGGCTTGGGCGGCTACACCAGGGCGGAATTTGTGGTGGAAGCGCCCAGAGAGATGGTGCACATCAATCCCGGCTACTACTGCGATGCCCAGCTCCAGGTGCAGAGCATGGAGCGGCCCGAGCTGAAGTACAGTCCGCTCTTGCAGAGGCGGGGGTACATCATCGTCGGCCTGGACCCGGGAACGACGACCGGCATTGCGGCGATAAACCTTCGCGGCGAGCTTGTGGACCTGATCAGCTCCCGGGCCATGTCCTCATCAGACGCTATAGAATGGATCGCTGCGCGGGGCAGATCGCTGCTCGTTGCAACAGACGTATTTCCCACCCCTGGCGCCGTGGAGAAGATCAAACGCGCTTTCAATGCCGTTCTATACTCTCCCGGTGCGGATATTCCAGCAGAGGAGAAGATCGCTCTGGGACGGGAATTCAATTATAGAAATGATCATGAACGCGATGCACTGGCTGCGGCCATCAGCGCCTTTAAAAAATATAAAAATAAATTTATGCTAGTGGAAAAGAAAACTCCCTCCGAGGTTGATCCAGACGAGGTGAAGGCTCTGGTGGTGAGGGGCTACTCCATAGAAAACGCCATCGCTGAGTTTGTGCCGTCCTCCGCAGGCTCCATCGGCCAGGCGGAAAAGCCCCAGGACAGTCCGGGCAGTCCAAGCAGCCCTCCTGGCCACTCTCAGGAAATCTCGGCGGATATCGCCGCCCTGCGTCAGCACAACCAGCAGCTCGCCGAGCAGGTCAGAACGCTGCGCTCCTATGCCGATGAGTTGCAGTCCCGCCTGGCGGAAAAGGATGCCGCACTCAAGACCGCCAGCGGCAAACTGGATCGGCTGAGGGACAAATCCGCCAGGGAAATAAAGCGGCAGCATGAGATCAAGATACGGGACAAGGAGATCCAGCGCCTCCGCTCGGTTCTGCGCTCGGAGAGAAAATACATCAAGAAACTGAAAAAGATTCTGGAGCGGCAGAAGAAGGCGGAAGCAATCGAGCAGACGCACGGCCTGCAAAGTCTCAAGCCACTGGCGGCATTCACCCAGAAATCAATTGATCAGTCCATTGAGCAGCACCGTCTGGGAAAGGGCGACTGGGTATTTCTCCAGGATGCCAGCGGCGGCGGCAGGAGCACAGCAGAGCTGCTGCGTGAGATGGGAATCTCAGGATTGGTGGCCGGAGGCGAGATGAGCACGGCCATGCGTGAGCACTTCATGCAGGTGGCAATTCCCGCGTTTTCCAGCAAAAGCCTGCCTGTGCAGATGATCAACAACATGCCCTTCATGAGGCCGGAGGATCTGGCGGCGGCCTGCGCTGCCTGGGAGGATGAGATGAAAGACCGGCTGGCGAGAATGCGAGTAGAGCGACTGGAAAGCCTCTTTGAGGAGTATCGGGTGGAGAGAAAGAAGGAGGAGAAGCGAAAGCAAAAGATGTCCCGTGAGGCGCCGGGCACCGTAGGATGAGAATGTAAATTAGAATGCAGAATGAGGGCGTAGAATAAGACCGCAAAAGGAGGGGCACAGAGCAGGACTATGGGCTAACTGGCTATTTTCATCTCCAAATCCAGTCTGAATTTATCAGGAATTTTTTATTTGCCCTTAATTTCAGTTAGGATCTTTTCATACATCTTATGAATTCTGGCTTAAGATCCTTTCATACCCATTGTGAATCTAGCTTAATTTCTCCTAAATATGCTTATTAAATAGGATTATGTCTTATCAATTGGTGGTCAAGTTGCGTTCCATCCGTTCATTGCTATTATCCTGTTTACTGATATCAACACTGCTCGCTGGTGCGGCTTCTGCTGAGGATGCCGCCATCAATGCTGCTGATAATGCCTGGGTTCTCATCAGCGCCGCTCTGGTCCTGATCATGATTCCCGGCGTGGGCCTCTTCTACGGAGGCATGGTCAGAAAGAAGAATGCCATCTCAACGATCATCTTCAGCTTTGCCATAATGGGGATCATCAGCCTGCAGTGGATCCTGTACGGCTATACCCTGGTCTTCG
>Ga0209099_1001803_pt1 | contig 20434 bp, 15 predicted proteins | sample AD_JPNHW2_MetaG_FD_184430 | JGI IMG/M metagenome (GOLD analysis project Ga0209099, IMG submission 184430) | Active sludge microbial communities of municipal wastewater-treating anaerobic digesters from Japan - AD_JPNHW2_MetaG (SPAdes) (version 2) | ecosystem: Engineered > Bioreactor > Anaerobic... | reverse complement strand
AGAGATAAAGGATTTAAACGAGATCGTAACAATGTATCTCGATTATGCAGAACGGCAGGCTCGTAAAAGAAGAACAGTGACCATGGCAGAATGGGCTGAAAAACTGGATACCTTTTTGAAGCAGAATGAAGAGGATCTTCTTACTCATGCAGGAACCATAAAAGCAGAAGTAGCTAAAAAGATTGCAGAAGAGCGATATGAATCATTTGATAAAAAAAGAAAAACAGCAGCCGCAAAAAAAGCCGATGAAGATGATCTGAAAGAACTGGAAGAAATTGAGAAAAAGTTGCTCGAAAATAAAAAAGGAAAAGGGAAATGATGGCAAAACAGGAAATAGAGAAGGTTAGAGAGAAAATTTATTGGTCATATGCAAATCTTGCAATGGCTCATACCGCTGTTGATAAAAAGCAAGAAAAATACAGACGATTTAATTATATGATACGAGCTAAATTATTCAAGGGACTTAAAGAAGGAACCATGAATATGCGAACAATATTTGACGATGAAAAAATTAAACTTCAAACTGGACAAATATGTAATTATTGCGGCTCTTCTGAAAAATTAGCACTCGATCATATTTTCCCGCAACGATTTGGCGGAAAAGACGATGCGGAAAATTTGATCTTTGCTTGTAAAACTTGTAATAGTTCAAAAGGAAAAAAAGATTTAATGGAGTGGATGGGTTTTCGTGGTAAACTTTTGCCATTAATGGTAATTAGAAGGTATTTGAAACTAACATTTAATTATTGTTTGGAAAACAACCTGCTTGACAAAAAGATTGCAGATTTGAAAGGTATGGATTTGCCTTTTAGAATTGAGCTTTTACCGCTATCTTTTCCAAATCCTAATGAACTGATTTTGAATATAGAAAATAACAAAAACGCCTTGTGACCACGAATAAAAACATAGGGCTGAAAGTGCTAAATTTATCAGAATTTGGAATGTGCAAAAATTGCACATTGCTTTTTCCCCAGTTTACCTTTTGCAATCTTAATGCTGAAACAGTTTCCCTTATTGTATTATGTCCGCCGTTGTCCTGTTCCTGTTTGAAAACATTAAATAAATTAGTATGGCATTTTTCTTGCACAGTGCTATGTTGTGTGTGTCATTGAGCAGGAGGGATAAATGAGGGAATTTTTTGTTAAAGTCGTGATAATCGCGTTATTTGCTTTTTTGACGGTGTCATGTGGAGAAGACAGCTCCGTGAATGATAATGAGTCAGGTGCTGATGATGATATTCTGACAGTTGATGATGAAGATCAGACTGCGGATTCTGATAATGAAGTGCCTGATGATGCCCGTTTTGATCCATTTATTCAGGCACTTAAAGATGATCTTGCAAAAAGTAAAGCGTACGGAGTTTCCGTTGCTATTATGGAAAATGGCAAAATCACATTTGCCGCCGCATTTGGTTCTAAAGACGCAGAAGGTGAAATACCTCTGACTACGGAAACGCTGATGCAGATAGGTTCAACTACAAAGCAGATGACAGCCGCCGCACTTTTAAAAAAGGTGGAAAACGGTGATGTCTCTCTTGATGACAGTCTTGAAACATTGCTGCCCGATTTTGATTTCAAAAAGGACGGAACATGGGACGATGCCATCAAACTGCGCCACATCCTTTCCCATCAGGGCGGTTTTTACGATTTTACACCGTGGGATGATACTCCGGATGACGAACTGCTCGGATACACTGCTTACGGAACATTTGCTAAAAACTATTTCGTTATGAATCCTCCGGGAGTTTTCTGGAATTATGCCAATCCCAATTTTGCGTTTGCGGGACTTGTGACTGAAGTGCTCGACACCCGTTTTTATCCTGACATCATGAGAGAGGATATATTCCTGCCGCTCGGAATGGACAGAACTTATCTTCGCAAAAAAGAAGTGGAGAAAGACGGTGACTATGCGGTTTCATACGGTTATGATTTCAATGATGTTGAAAGCGGAAATACTGTCACGATCGACCTTGATAAGATTGCAGATTCAGCTTTTACAAGACCGGCAGGACTTGTATGGACTACACCGTCACAGATGATGAAATGGGCGGATTTCCTGATGAATGGAAACAAAGATGTTCTTTCCGATGAGTTGAGAAAAGAAATAACAACAGCACAAGTAGACACTCTTTACGGCGCAGGAACCATGAAATACGGATACGGCATGTTTGTCGAAAGCGGCTATGCATCAAAAGATGGAAAATGGTACGAAATTCCTGTCTGGGAGCACGGCGGAAATACAATATCCTTCTCCAACATACTTTACATACTTCCTGAGCAGGATTTTGCGCTTGCAATCTGTTCGAGTGCCTATGCGACTGATTTTTCAAACAGTGTCGATGCCGCGATAACAACACTTGCCGATCTGCCTGAACCGTCAGACAATCCGCCTAAGTATACTGTCGATCCTGCAAGATTCGACGATCACATCGGCACATACGAAGATCCATTCAATGTGGGAACGCTTGTAATCACAAGGGATGGCGATAAACTGATGGTGGATGCCCCTGACCTTGATGAATATGGATTAACTGTGACTCCTGAACTTACTGCAGTATCAAGCGATATTTTCGTGATCTATCTTGACGGAACTCCTTATGACATAACATTCATCAAAGCTGACGGAAATACGAAATCGACCTATATCCGCCAGAGAGCATTTGTCGCAAAAAGATCGGACGGAACCACAGAACTCAAATCATTTAATATGAAGAAAAACATAGAAAGATGGCTGAAAAGATCAAGAATCGAAACCGGGCCTCTGTTTTTCCATCACTGACGGCAGAGTTATAGAAATTTCCTTGATTTAAAACATAAATCAGACATAATGTTATCACTTGTTGGCATGTGTTGACGATTCGTTCGAGGGTTTTTATGCTGAAAAGTGCGGAAAATATTTTTAAAGAGCATGGCGGAAAGCTCAGGATGAACGAAGCTATTAAACTTGGTATGACAAGATATATGCTCTATTCTCTCAGAGACAAAGGGGTTCTTGAGCAGGTAAGCAGAGGTGTTTTCAGGCTTGCCAGTCTTCCGCCAATGACAAATCCTGATATCGTCACGGTTGCAAGCCGGTTCCCTGATGCAGTAATATGTCTGATTTCCGCTCTTTACTTCCATGAAATAACTACCCAGATTCCCCACGAAGTTTTTATTGCTGTAAGCCGTAAATCCCGTCCGCCGAAAATTGATTTTCCACCGATCAGTGTTCATAAATTCTCTGATGCCGCCTATTCAGAAGGATATGAAACCCATATTATTGATGGTGTCCCTGTGAAAATCTACTGCGCTGAAAAAACGATAGTTGACTGTTTTAAATTCAGGAACAAAATCGGAATGGATGTTGTTCTTGAGGCTCTGAAAATATACAAAACACGGAAGGAATTCAAGCCGGATGCACTTATGAAATATGCAAAAATCTGTAGGGTTGAAAAAATTATTACACCCTATCTGGAGCTGCTGGCATGAACGGTAAAAACATTTCCGAGTCTGTAAGACAACGACTTTTAAACCGTGCAAAGCAGGAAAACCGGTCATTTAACGAACTGCTTCAGTATTATGCAATGGAAAGATTTCTGTATCGTTTTTCTGTTTCAGAATATGTTGATAATTTTATACTCAAAGGCGCATTAATGCTGAGAGTCTGGAATTCACCTGAAATCAGACCCACAATGGATATCGACATGCTCGGCAGAATAGATAACGAGGTGTCAAATATTGAAAGAATAATCCGTGAAATAATAGATGTTGAAGTCGATGATGACGGTTTAATATTCGATGCAGGTTCAATAAAAACAGAGCAAATTACCGAAGATGCACAGTACAAAGGACTCAGGGTAAATTTTAACGGGTTGCTTGGAAATGCCAAGGTTTATATTCAGATAGATATCGGTTTTGGTGATATCGTATATCCACATCCGGAAACAGGATTTCTTCCGACTGTTCTTGACAACCCTTCTCCTGAATTGATGTGTTACAGCAGGGAAAGCGCAATTGCCGAGAAATTCCATGCAATGGTCAAAATAGGAATGCTGAACAGCAGAATGAAGGATTTCTATGACATCTGGCTTCTATCAAGGCATTATAAATTTGAAACTGAAGAACTGGCAAAAGCGATAGCGGCAACATTTTTGAATAAAGAAACGGCGATTGACGATAATATTACAGCTTTTGGTAAAGACTTCACAGACTTAAAACAAACAATGTGGCAGGCTTTCAGAAAAAGACTCAAACTAAAAAATGTCCCTGAAAACTTTACCGAAATTGTGTCTGAAATAGAAAAATTTCTCATGCCGGCAATAAAAATCGCCAGAGAAATGATTTCGAAAATGCCATAACTTTGCGAAAAGAGGAACTGATCCGGTTACAATTTCCTCAAAATACCATGTGAGTGAGGTTGATTTGGTCTGTAAATGGAAGTAAGTGTTCATATTGTTCTTATTTCATTATGCAACACTCTGAAAATGCAGCACATTTCTTCAGCTTTTCCTGTTCCTTGCAACCAGATAAATAATTCCAGCGACTGCGACGACTGATGCACCTGTGGGGATTTCGAGAACGAAGGAGGCGTAGTAGCCTGTAAAGGCGGAGATGACTGCGGCGGCGATTGAGATGATGAATACTGTTTTCATGCTTTTTCCGAGGTTGAGTCCGGTGAGTGCGGGGAGTATTGTGAGTCCGAAAACGGGGAATGCTCCTGCGGCTCGGCTTGCGACTGAGATCATTACTGCAAAAAGAGCGTATGAGATGGTGTCGTAAAGTTTTGTATTTATTCCGAATGCGGGTGCTGACTCGGGGTCGAAGCTGACAAAAAGGAATTTCGGGTAGAAAATCGCAAATACCGCAAAAAGTGTGACTGCTCCGGCTGAGACGAAAAGGATGTCTTCAGTGTCGGCAAGGACGGCGGTTCCGAAAAGAATTGAATCAATGTCGTGAAGATCTGCTCTTATGAAATTTCCGGCAATGAAGATAAGCGCCGATGAGATGAGATATACTGCAACCTGTCCTTTCAGCGCGCCGTATCTGGGATTTGCGAAATAGAATGAGATGACAATAGCGAAAATGAGAGAAAAAAGATAGGGCGAAAGAGTGATGCCGCTCAGATCGGCAAGAAGAAAGGAGACAACGACACCCAGAGAAGAGAAAGATGAGACGACAAGCGGTAGAAAGACCGATTTTCGAAGAGATATCCATACTCCGGCAAATGAGAGCGCCGCTCCTGAAATCACAAGAACCGCGACAGCGTTGCGCCAGATATCAAAATTTTCAAAGAAAGCTGCATTCATAGTTCCTTTCTCACTCCTGAATCATCTATGTATAGGTATTTATTAGCTATTCCTGAAACAGATCCTGTCTGGTGCGTTATAAGCATCACAGTTGTTCCGGATTCTCTGTTAAGTCTGCCGATAGTTTCAAAAAGAGATTTTTCGCCCTTTGAATCCATTCCCTGTGCCGGTTCGTCAAGGATAAGGACATCGGGATTGGCAACAAGTGCCCGTGCTGTCAGAACTCTCTGCTTCTGTCCGCCGGAAAGGGATGAAAACTGTTTTGATGCAAGATCTTCAACTCCCATTATTTTTAGACTTCCTGTTATTTCCAAACGGTCGGAATCTGTTATCTTTGCAAAGAACCGTGTTCCGTACTTTCCCATCATCACAGTGTCAAAAACCGTGACAGGATGGTCTGAACTGATCGATTTCTGCTGAGGAACATATCCTAAAACTGGTCTGCCTGACGGGAATTCAACTTTTCCGCTTATTGCCGGTATCATTCCGAGGATCGTTTTTATCAGGGTCGATTTGCCGCTTCCGTTAGGACCGGCGATACACAGAAAATCGGCTTTTTCAATAACAAGATCGAAAGGGGGGACCAGCCCCCTTCCGTAACCTATTTCAAGGTGATCACACTTAATAATGCAGCTATTCATTGTCATGTCCGGCTTCGTGTATGAAAATTTTCACTTTTGTATCAGTATCAACTTTAGCGAACTGGAGAATAACAGGAACCATGGTTCCTTCAGCATTTGCAAGTATGTGATAAACCTGAGGAAAGCTTTCGGGACAGTCCGGATTTGCACCCATGTTTTCTGTTTCCAGCGCAACCTTGTTTTCATCATAGGCTTTCACAAAAAGGTCTTTTGCGCTCAGATAAAGTGCATAATCGCCGGTGGAAGGGATTTCAAAATGAAGAAAATTGTCTTTACCGGCTGCAAGAGTCACTTCCACAAGTTCTTCCTGCTCGACATGTACTGTGTCAAATTCATCGATTGTTCCGACTGCTGAAACAGATTCAGCAACTTCACCTTCAAAAGCTTCGCAGGCATGGGCATCAACATCTTCTGTAATTTTGTCACTGTCATCTCCGTTGCCGCAATCCTGCTGAAGACAGAAAGATTTTTCGCCGATGACAGTTATTTCCTGATTGCTGAAACAGTGACATTCAGTTCCATGCGCATGACCGTCAGGACCACAGGCATCAACTTCAGCAATAGCGACGCATTTTGTTCCGACAAGGACTTCTGTCATATTGTCGCATTCAGGACAGTCAACGCTGTCTCCGCTTTTTGAAGCGCATGAAACGGTAAAAAGTGATGAAAAGATAATGATTGCAATTGTTAAGTTCTTCATTTTATTCCCCTTTTGTTATTTTGTTAATAATAGTGTCAAATTTTTCCCAGATCGAATCGGTGCCTTTTTCAGCACCTGTCATTGAAGGAAGCACAAGAAGTTTCAGTCCGGCTTTATCGGCAAATTTCTTTGAAAATGAAGTAGGGTGATAAATTTCCTGAAAAAGAAATTTTACATTTTTTCCTTCAATAGTATGCAGAACTTCTGCAACATGACCCGCCGATGGAGGAATTCCCGGTTTAGGCTCAAGTGCCGCCACTTTTTCAAAACCGAGCCAGTCAAGCAGATAAACCCAGCTTTCGTGATAAACGACAATTTTTGTTCCTTTAAACGGTTCAATCATTTTTTTCCATTCAGCCGTTTTTAATTCAAACTTTGCCTTGAAATCGGTCCAGTTCTTTTCGTAATAATCTCTACCGTCCGGATCAATCTGAACGAGTCTGTTCTTTATTTCCTGCGCAATTTTAAAAAGCTGATCGGGAGCAGTGTAAAAGTGAGGATTTCCGCCGGGATGAACATCACCCATCGAACGGTCAATCTTCTGAGGAACATCTTTGAGCGTAACATATTGAGATGCTTCAAGGAATCCGTTCGCGCCAGTCAGGATATTTTTGTTTCTGGCATTATTGAGAAGTGCCGGCAGCCAGCCGCTTTCAAGCCCCAGCCCTGTCGAAATGAGCAGATCGGCTTTGTTAAGTTTCATAATGTGGGACGGAAGTGCATCAGCGAAGTGCGGGTTCTGAGTTCCTTTTATCAATGCTTCAGATTTCACTCTTTCTCCGCCGATTTCTTTTGCAAGCGCCGCATAATCCGGAATAGTTCCGATGACTCTGATTTCTGAAAAGAGCAGAAACGGAATAAAAATCAGCGCAGATAGTAATATTTTTTTCATAATTTCCTCCTAAAATGTGTGTGCACCGTGGGAACCGACTGCAAATTCACCTTGCAGAAATGCCGCATGTGCAATTTCCTTATCATGTTCTTTAGTTATATCGTACTGCAGTTTGATTTTTGAAAAATGTGTCGGCATAGCTGCAATAATAAAACTTCCGCGGATCTCTCTTTCCGGCATTTTTTCATAATTTACCGGAATTCCTTTTAAAATATCGTTGTAATCGCCTCTAAGTGAGATCTCCCAGTTTCTGTTAATCTGAAAATCTGTCTGAGCATATCCGCCCCAGTCAGTTACGAAACTTTCGGGAATCTGTGTATCACGGAATAAAACTTCAAAAGTGAAAGCAAAAGCAAACGAATCTTTTCCAGAGGAAATATTTCTCCATTTAAGGTAAAGGTCTCCGCCATAAAGAGAAACTCTGTTATCAGGAACATATTCGCTTTGTCCCCATGAACCGCTAAGTCCGATCTTAAGACCCCAGTTCGAACCCATTTCAAAGAAATTCTCCATTCTTGCGACATAAACCATATCTTCAGGCCCGTCCAGTTTTCCTGATTTTGTATAATCGGTGGTTGCAAAGCTTGAAGACCTGAAATACTGACCGTCTTTTGTATCCAGAACTTGAGCCAGAATCAGTGAATACCACGGAAGTGGAAGCAGAACCGAAAGCTCTCCGCCGATCCCGCTGAAATGTTCCGAAGACATGAATCTTGAGTGCATCAGTGAATAATTAATAAATTTAATCGCATGAAGATGCTGAGGATTTTCCCTTCCGAACTGTGCGTTTATCATTCCAGCTTTCATCTGGAAATTCCATGGAAGAGAAAGAGTCGTGACATAAACTTCTTCAATGTGCATTCCGATAAACTGGAAATTCATATCAAAACGGAAATAAGGATCGACAGAATGACCTACAGCCAGCTCAACTCCCTGAAGAGAAAAACCGCTATTATCAATTGCATGACCTCCCTGAACAAGATGATCGCTGCTGCTGAAATATCCCAGTCCGGCATCGAGAATAAAGCTTATGTCAGGATTTTCGGTGCTGTTTTCGGCGGCGGATAAAGATGCTGAAAAAATAAAAATGAAATAAAATATAGAAAAATATCGCATAATCGCTCCTTAATTAAAATTGTGACAACGGTTTATGTTTGTTGAGAAATTTAGACTACAGGAGGTGAATTCTTAGGAGCGAATGATAAAATATCAGTAGAAAATTGAAAGCAGTCTGAGTAATAATTTTTATAAAAGATCGCAGTTATCTCAGGAGCTGATGGAGCAAATGTTTCAACTTGCAACGACTGCTTGAAAACAACATTCAGAGCATTACATATATCGCTGTTTTCATGATGTCCTTTTTTTTCAGGAAGGTATCCTTCTCCGGCAAGTTCCGGTTTTTTTATTTCATTTTCGCAGTCATGACAGTGTTCAACAGTTCCGGTTTCAGGATTGATTTTGTGCGTATTACTGCCGAAATGGTGTAATGATATAAAAATATTGGATATTATTGAGAAAATTAAAAGAAGCGGGATGATGTTTCTATTGAGTTTTTTCAATATTTCTGTTCTATTGTTTCCTATTTCCCGATAGTTGCGCACATTACAGCTTTGATGGTGTGCATTCTGTTTTCGGCTTCGTCGAAAACTTTTGAATGTCTGCTTCTGAAAACTTCATCAGATGCTTCCATTTCTTTGATGCCGTATTTTTCGAAAACTTCTTTGCCGACTTTTGTGTCAAGGTCGTGGAAACTCGGCAGACAGTGAAGGAAAATCACATCAGGATTATTTGTCTTTTTTATCATGTCCATATTGACCTGATAATCTTTAAGCTGTTTAATTCTTTCTGCAAAAAGATGCTCTTCGCCCATTGAAACCCACACATCGGTGTAAATTACATCGGCATCTTTAACTGCTTTTGCAACATCTTCAATGAATTCAAGCTTTGCGCCTGTTTCTTTTGCAACTTTATTCATTTCGTCAACAAGTTTTTTCTCCGGGAAAAGGGCCTTAGGTGCACATGCTACAAAATGCATTCCCATTTTAGCCGCACCGATCATAAGTGAATTACCCATATTGTTCCTTGCATCGCCGCAGTATACAAATTTGATCTTGTTAAGCGGTTTGTTGACATGCTCTTCAATTGTCATGAAATCAGCAAGGATCTGGGTCGGATGATAAAGATCAGTAAGTCCGTTCCATACCGGAACACCTGCAAATTTTGCAAGAGTTTCAACAGTTTCCTGCTTAAAACCTCTGAATTCTATACCGTCATAAAATCTGCCGAGAACTTTTGCTGTGTCTTCGATAGACTCCTTTTTTCCCATCTGGCTGTCATTAGAGCCGAGGAATGTGACATGTCCGCCTTCATCCAGCGCACCGACTTCAAAAGCGCAGCGGGTCCTTGTTGAGTTTTTTTCGAACAGGAGAACGATATTTTTGCCTTCAAGCAGGTTTCCTTTAATTCCTGCTCTCTTTTTCGCTTTTAAATCATGAGCAAAATCAAGAAGATAACGGATCTCTTCCGGTGTGAAATGTTTAAGTGTCAAAAAGTGTCTTCCTTTAAGATTAACAGCCATTTTTTTTCTCCAAAAAAAGTTAAAGAACAAACTGACCGGATTATAAAATAGAGATACTAAAAATCAAATTAATATGATAATAAAAAAAGCATAATAAAAACAAAGATATACTGTTTTCCTTGAAGTTTTGCTTTATAAAAACCGGCATGTTAATATAATATTACAGGTTCATTTTCAGCGAAATAATCAAAAAAGTATTGCTGAATGGTTCAATTGAGGTCGTTTTTACGGTGTTTTGCAATTCAATATAATTTTTGGAGGAACCGAATTGATGAAAAAGATTTTAATTGCCTTGCTTATTGCTGTTCCTATGTTTGTAAATGCAATGGGACCTGATGTGTCTCAAATTGACGGAAAAGGTCTTAAATGGGAAGAGGGTTCATGGGATTATTTTATTATGTTCAAATCTTTGCTGAAAAATGATAACAGGACAATATGTACTCCGACTACTATAAATCCCTGCAATCTCGGTGATGACCAGAACGGTAATCCACAAGCTGATGCCTGTATTGACCCGGCTGTAGGAAGTACTTTCAATCTTATTGATTCACAGATTCCGTTTGATGCAAGAGTGCAGGCGGCATATCTTATCTGGGTAAGTGCTCTTCCTTATGCTCAGGTTCCGAATGGTGATACTGACAATACTGTTACTTTATCGTTTGAAAACAATGATGGTACAATTACAAATACTGCTGAAGTTTCGGCAACCGCAGCACCTATGAAAATTACAGATCAGCAGAACTTTAAATTCAGTGCTTATGAATCAATAAGTGCTGTAACCAATGGTTCTTGTACAGATAATGCAAGCTGTACTAGTTTAGGACAGAATTTGGAATGTATAGGCGGCAAGTGTTCAACTCACACTGTTGTTTATACATACAGAGCAGATGTCACTGATTTTTTTACTGAAATTCACAAAATGAGCAATGATGCCGGTGTTCTGAACGATGGAACAGGGCTTCTTGGAAAATATACAGTTTCAAACATGGAATGTACCAATGATCCAGGATATTTAATTACAAGCGGAATGGTTGGCGGCTGGGCGCTTGTTTTTGTTTATACTTCTGAGCAGATTAGCCCGAAAAAGATATATTTCTATGACGGTTTTGAAGCGTATAGATTTGAAGAAGGTGTGATTTCTACAAGCGGTTTCGAACTTCCCAATGAAGCTGTTGTCCGTTTTTCAATGATGGCATCTGAAGGTGATCCGGGACTGGCAAGTTCTTCTAATCAGGAAAATCCACTTGTTCCGCCTGCTGCAGAAGGTCTTTATATTTCCGGTGCACAGAAGTTTCCGGTAGGTGAATGGCTTCAGCTCTGGAATGACTGCAATCAGGCAAAGACGACTGACTCAATGAATCTTCCTTTCAATTATACTGAAGTTTATAACTCAATTTCCTCCACTTACGGCTGGGCAGATGAATTCCCGTTCTGTGTCGGCGGGCTTCCAGGCGCGGTTGACCCCAATCTTCTTGAATACGCGATGGATGTTGATACTTTTGTATTGAATGCAAAAGATCCTGTTTTTGCACCTCATCTGGTCAAAGGGGATCAGTTTCTCAATTTTAAGATCGGTGCTAATCAGGATCAGATCTATACAAACCTGATAGTTGTTTCCATTGATACAAAGTCTCCGAAATTCGACATTCCGAACGAAAGAGAGAAAAATTCATGCACCTGTGCAACAACCGAAGATTTTATATGTTCCGACAGACCTTTCTATTTCACAATAAGAGTTGAGAACTGGGGTGAGAATATTGCTGAAAATGTACAAGTCAGTGATGCTCTTCCAAGAAATGTGAATTATATTCCCGGCTCGACAGAAATGCTCACCACAAAAGACGGTATTACCGGAAAGTGGGAAAAGGTTGATGATGTGTCAGGAGAGTTCCCGTTTACGGCAGCAAGAAAAGTAATGGATTCAATGTATTACTGCGATAAAGAGAATATAACCTGTCAAGATAAAGTGATGATAAGGTTCAAAGTAAAACCCATTGACACCATCCAGAAGAATGAAGTCATTGAAAATACTGCTGTTATTACTGATTCTTCAGGAATACCGTATTATTCCAACTCTTCCATTCCGCTCAGACTTAAACAGGGTAACTGTCCTGTAATTACAGAATGCGCAGAGCCTCCTAAAGAACTTTGCGGACCGGCAAGTGACGGTCCGGAATGTACCAAAAAAGAAGATTGCGGTGACGGATATCTCTGTGAAGACGGAAAATGTGTTGCTGATGAATCATCACTGACTGAAAATGCGAAAATAACTTTTGCGCAAGGTAAGAACAGCCCGACTGCTGACGGTTCTGCAATAATCATTCCCAATCCTTCTAACGGTTTTGTTGCAGCACAGTTCACACTGATAGCTGAGGGAAGCGAAGATAAGAATTTTAAGTTTAATGCAGTGAATTTTGCGGTTACTTCGAATGATTCCAGCACATTACTTAAAAGCTTCAAACTCGTTTATGATGAAAATGGTGACGGAGTTGCGGACTCAAAGGAAAAGATAATAGCAACAGCAGAATCAGTCAAGTCAAATGTTGTAAATCTATCTGTTCTTAAAGAATCGGATAGAACTTTTTCCGCAGGGAAGCTTCATTACTTTATTCTGGTTCTTGATGCATCTTATGAAGGCGAAGCTTCAAACAATATCAAGTTCAATTTTGAGATAGCCGGAGGCACATCATTCCTTATTTCCGATAAGGGCACACCTCAGATCTCAGGTTCAGAAATAACTTTTACCAATTTCAAATTTGAACCTGCAAACGGTTTCATTGTAACAAAAGGGACAAATGATCCTGAAGTTCCCACAATGGACAAAATGAATGGCACTATTCCTGTTCTCCAGATAAGGACAAAATCAATGCAGGGCGGTGATTCGCTTGAGTCTATCAGTTTCAGACCTTATTTGAAATCAGTTAAGCTTGGAGAAGGGATCAACGGTGCAGCTATCTATCAGGATAATGACAGTGACGGAAAAATATCATCCAGTGATAAGAAACTTGCGGAAATAACATCTTTTGACAGTCTTACTGCGGCAACATTCAAAGATCTCAACCTTTCTTATACAAAAGGTGAGGAAAAACATCTTCTTATCACGCTGACACTCGGACTTAACCAAGGAGAGCTTGCCCAGATCCAGATCGGAAGCGGGAAAGTCAAACTATCGACTGAAAGGGATATCATCGAGCTTCCTGTAACATCCAAAGTATTCCTTTTTGAGTGTGCTGAAGGTGAAACAGGATGTTATGGCGAAGAAGATGACGGCGGATGTGCAGTTACTTCTATGGGCGATGGTTCGAACAGTTTAGCTTTGATTCTTATGACAGCATTAGCTGGAATATTGTTGTCTTTTTCATTTTTTCTCAGAAAAAATTAAGTTTTTATAAATTCTGATATTTTCAACTGAAATTCATTAGTTGACTTATATTTACCTGCCATTTATAATTTATAAGTTTTGCCGGTTAATAATACCATATCAGGAGGATTACATGAAAAAGATCATTGCTGTTCTTATTATGCTGCTGCCCATGATGGCATTTGCCGCCATAGGCCCGAATGTGTCACAGGTGAATGGCGAAGAGCTGAAATGGGAAGAGGGTGCATGGGACTATTTTATAATGTTTAAAACATTGATTGATCAGGTGACAGGTGCTGCTACTACGGGATCTGGGAATCCTCAGGCTGATACTTGTCTCGATATTAATGTCGGGTCTACATTCACACTCACTCCGGATCATGTTCCAATTGATACCAACATTGACAGAGCTTTTCTGATCTGGGTCGCTGCACAGGATCCGGCTAATTTCAGTGGTCCTACTGACAATTCAGTTACACTTTCATTTACAAATTCCACTAATCAGGCAGTTGCTCTTTCGACAGAAGTGACTTCGAATGTCAGCGGAAATCTTTTTACTCCGCCTTCATTTGATTATGAAGCTGTTAACGATAATCTTAATAGTGAAGGTGTCTATACATACAGAGTAGATGTTACAGATTTTATGAAGCAGATAATTGAGCTTGGTGCAGTGAATGATATAACCATGACCGGTGAAGCGCTTTACGGCGACTACAATGTTAAAGGAATGGAATGTACAAATGATCAGACTTATGTTAATTCAAGCGGCATGGTCGGTGCGTGGGCACTTGTTTTTGTCTATACTTCTGAAAAAGTAACTCCAAAGAAAATATATTTCTATAACGGTCTTGAAGCATACAGATTTGAAGAGGGCTTTGTTACTGTAAGCGGTTTCGAGCTTCCCAATGAAGCGGAAGTAAGGCTTTCGATGATAGTTGCTGAAGGTGATCCGGGACTTGCAAGCGCCTTTGATGAATCTTATCAGGCAGCACCACCTGAAGCTCTTGCGCTGAAAGGACAGTCTGCTACGGATTTTGTGCTGCTATGGAATGATTGCAATCCTCCCAAATATACACCGCTCAACTATACGGAAGTCTACAATTCAATTTCTTCGATGTACCTTTGGGGAGCGGATATTCCGACTTGTATCGGCGGCGATCCTAATAATCCGAATCCCGATCTGCTTGAATATGCGATAGATGCCGACACATTCCTTTTGAAAGCAAAGGATTTTCCGTTTGATTCACATCTGAAAAAAGGCGATACTTCTTTTTCTCTGAAGATTGGGGCAAATCAGGATCAGGTTTATACAAATCTTCTTGTTGTGAGTGTCGATACAAAAGCTCCTAAATTTGATATTCCGGTTAATCCCGATACTCCTGACGGAAGAGAGAAAAACTTCTGTTCTTGCTCAACTGATGCTGATGCTGTGTGTTTCGACCGTCCTTTCTATTATCTTATAAAGATCCAGAACTGGGGAGAGAATATCGCAGAAAATGTAACACTTCAGGATGCTTTGCCAAACACGATTGAATATGTGTCCGGTACAACTGAAATAGCAAAGAATTTTAAAGACGGACTCGGAATTGACTGGACAAAAGTTGATGATGTAGACGGCAAATTCCCGTTCTCATCTTCTGTCAAAATATCGGATCTTATGGGATATTGCGATAAAACAACATTCGAATGTCCTGATACAATTATGGTAAGATTTGTTGTCACGCCTAAAGCGGATCTCGCAAAACACGAAACGATAAAGAACAGTGCTGTAATATCTGATTCAGGAAATATTCCATACAGTACAAACAGCAATATAGCCCTGAGATTGAAAAACGGTGAATGTCCTGCAATCACGACATGCAATCTTCCTCCTAAATCAGAATGCGGCGGTGTTGCAGGAGGAGGAAAAGCCTGTGAAGACAAAGGTGATTGTGAAGACGGACAGATATGTGTGGATAGACAATGTGTCGATGATACTGCCAGCGGCGACCTGACAGATGGTGCTGAGATAACTTTCGGAGCAGGTCCTAATTCTCCTGATCCGGATACAACTATGGTCATTCCTAGTCCAAAGAGTAATATAGTCGCAGGGCAGTTTTATCTTTATTCTGAAGGGAATAAAGGAAAGTTTTATAATTTTTCAGGGCTTATAGCTAAATTCACATTCGACAGCGATGTGTCCGTTTCAAATCTCAGGCTGATCGTTGATGGAAATGGAAATGGAAGGCTTGACAGTGATGAAAAAGAACTCGCAAAGATCAATTCGTTATCAAACCAGAACTATGCTGAATTCAATATTATGAATATAGCTGACAGATTGATTCCTGCAGGACAGAAGACCTATTTCCTGATAGTTGCCGATGCTTCGACAAATATTACTTCCGGAAGGGGTGGAAGTTTTGTTTCTCAGATCGAAAACGCTGAAGCTATCCGTATTGAAGACAACGGAACAGCAAAAGTTACCGGAACAGGTGTTAAGTTTGCAACTTTCAGATTTGAACCGTCAAAAGGTTTTATTTTTACTAAAGGTGAGAATGATCCGAATGTGCCTGTTTTCAGCATGATAAACAATGATAATGCCATTCTTCAGGTCAGAACAAAATCAATGGAAGGCGGAGATGCAATAAAGAGTATTCCGGTAAAAGCACCAGTAGGCTTTGTAAAATTTGGTGAAGGGATCAAATCTGTAACACTTCTACTCGACAATGACAAAGATGGAATGCATAGTTCTTCGGATACTGTTATTCAGAAGATAACGACTTTTGACAGCCCTTCGACCGTAACTTTCAGCAATCTTGATTCGGTACTCACATACTCAGCAGGTGAAGAGAAATATCTTCTTTTCAAGTGCGAATTTGCTATGAAAGACGGCGAAAAGGCAAAGATACAGATTCCGAGGATAACTATCACAACTGAAAAAGAGATCGCTGAACTTCCGGTTTCATCAAAAGAGATCGACTATGTCTGTGATAAGAGTGATCCTAATGCCTGTACAGATACCGATATCAAGAAAGATGACGGGTGCAGCATAACAACAGTGGAAGATTCTTCTTTCAGTTTTGCGGGACTTCTTATTGTCGCACTTATTTCAATATTCCTGTTTAGATTCAGGAAGGATTGATCACAAAGTCTTTGATATATAGCTGAAGAGTTATATTTCCACCGTAAATATTTATTCTCGGGAAATAAATTATATCCAGAGTGTTTCCAACATTAGGAACTTCGTTATTGTTTATAAGACCGAATCCGATAGAGTTGAATGTCATAGTGGTATTTTCAGCACCGAGTTTCCAGTGCAGGTGAGACCTGTTGATTATGCTCTGCTTGAGTATCTGCACATTTCTGGCAATAAAACACGGTTCCTGATTGTTCATGCCGAACGGTTCCAGTTTTGACAGTGCAACTATGAGATCGGGGGCCAGCTCACTTAAAGGAAGTTCCCCGTCAATTTCAGTAGACTGACTGAATACTTCTTCGCATAGTGCAACCGAAACAAGATGATTGAATTTCTCAACAAATTCAGGGATATTGGCTTCCTTTATCGTAAGCCCTGCGGCATATTTGTGTCCGCCGTACTGTACAAGGTAGCCGCTCAGCTGTTCCAGAATATTGTAGATATGAAGCTGAGGTATGCTGCGTGCACTTCCTCTGCCGATACCGTCCTCAACTGAGATCATGATCGTAGGTTTATAGTATTTTTCAACAAGCCTTGAAGCGACTATTCCTATGACACCCGGATGCCATTTTTCTGAAAAAAGCACAAGACTGCTTTTTGTTGTAAGAATATCGCTGTTTTCCACTTTTGCCATTGCCTGATCAAAGATTTCTGCTTCAAGCTGCTGTCTGTATTCATTTGTCAGATTGAGCTCTTCGGCCATTTTTAAAGCGGCATCATAATCGTTGCTCAGTATAAGTTCAAGTCCTTTAATGGCATTGCCTATTCTCCCTGCCGCATTGAGTCTGGGAGCCATTTTATAGCTTATTACAGCAGGTGTTATCTCTTTCAGATTTTTTACTCCGCAGATGTTTGCAAGAGCAAGAAGCCCGGGTCTTTTGTTTTTCTGCATCTGGAGAAGTCCGTACTTGACAAAAATCCTGTTGGACTCAATGAGCGGAACCATGTCGGCAACGGTTCCCAGTGCGACTATGTCCATGTATTCGACAAGGTTGGGAAGCGTACCCTTAAAGAAACCGTCTCTTTCTATAATCTTCTTTAAAACCATCAGAAAAGAGAAAGCCACTCCTACTGCGGCCATGTCTTTGAAAGGGTAGGTGCAATCTTTCTGGTGAGGGTTGACAATTGCTATAGCAGGTGGGATTATTTCTCCGACATGATGGTGATCTATGATGATCGTTTCAAGCCGGAGATCCTTTGCATATTTTACTTCATCATAGCTTGTTATGCCGCAATCAACAGTAATAACAAGCTCTCCGCCGTTTGTAGCGATCTCTTCAAGAGTATAGGTGTTAAGCCCGTAACCGTCCTCCAGTCTGTGAGGAATATAGTAGTCGACATGTGCTCCGACATGTGTAAGAAATTCGTACATGATAAGAGTGGATGTTATTCCGTCAACATCATAATCTCCGTAAATTACGATCCTTTTTTTCCCCTGAATGTATTTTATAATTATCTCGGATGCTTTTTCAGCATCTTTCAGCAGGAACGGATCAGGCAGCATTTTCAATTTAGCCTGAAGAAAGAAACTGGCAGCCTCAACCCCGTCGATACCTCTATTTACTAGAACAGAAGAGACGGTTCTGGAAATTCCCAGAGTTTTTGAAAGTATTTCAACTTTGCTTTTATCCGGCTTTAAAATTTGCCATTTTTCCTTCATAATGATGTGGTTTTCTCCTTGTTCATCCATTTTTCTACAAGCAAAGTAATAGGCGAAGCAATAAATAATGTGGAGTATGATCCGGCTACAAGTCCGAAAGTCATTGCAAGAGCAAACCCTCTGATCGTTTCTCCTCCAAGGAAAAGAAGAGCAAGAATGGCCATTAATGTTGTGAAAGAGGTAAGTATTGTTCTGGTAAGGGTTTCATTCAGACTCACATTCATTTTTTCAGCAAGAGTCACTCCTTTTTTAGGATTGTTCCAGTTTTCTCTTATCCTGTCGTAAATAACTATTGTATCGTTGATCGAATATCCGACAATTGTAAGAAGTGCAGCAACGATTGTAAGATCAAAAGGAATTCTGAAAAGAGACCAGATGCCGACGGTAATCATGACATCATGAAAGAGTGAAATAACAGCTCCGGGAGCAAACTGGAAATTGAATCTGAAAGCAACATAGATCAGTATTGCAATAAGTGAGTAAAAAATAGCTTGAAGTGCAGAATATCTTAATTTCTCTCCGACCTTAGGTCCGACAAGTTCAACTCTCAGAAGTTCCGGCTCTATACCGGATTTAGTTTTTATTGTGGAAAGAATTTCAGTTGTAAGTCCTTCGAGCAGAACTTTATAAATATGTCTTTCACCAACTTGTTTGTATTCGATTGTTCCAGTTGTCGGGATCTTAAATTGCTGAGTGAGACTTTTAAGTTTTGCTTCGTCAACAGGATTTTCAAACCACATCTCTATCCTGTCTCCGACCTGTGAATCAAAATACTGTTTTGTCAGCTTAGAATCAGGGAATTCGTTTTTTACTCCTTCAATGTATTTGTTGATAGTTTCGTCATTAACCATCGAAACATTAAGGAACCTTACGAGGAATTCATTGTTTTTTCCTTCAAATTCCTGAATGTCCATGTTGCCGAAATCAGACAGATATATTCTCAATTGTTCTGTTGAAAGTCCGTCTGCCTTAAGCTGTATCTCTGTTCCTCCGGCAAAATCGATACCGTAATTCAATCCGAGTACCAGAAACAGAATGATGCTCGCAGCAACCAGCACTGCGGAAATTATTCCACATAACTTAAATTTGCTTACGAAATCAATTTTTGCGTTGATAAATATATTCATTTTTTTCCCCTCGTATCAGTTTTCGTTTTTATAAAAAATCGTTTTTACTCCAGCTTTCAAAAGATACTTAAAAAGAATCTTTGTTACGAATATTGCCGTAAACATACTGGAAGCAATACCGATGAGAAGTGTTATAGCGAAGCCTTTGATGGGGCCTGTGCCGAATTCCCAAAGGATGAATGAAGTAATTACTGTGGTCAAGTTGGAGTCCAGAATGGCTGACCATGCCATATCATATCCTTGATCAATAGCGTCAGATACAATTTTGCCTGCTCTGAGCTCTTCTTTAATTCTTTCATTTATAATGACATTGGCATCAACAGCCATACCGACGGTAAGAAGCATACCGGCAATACCGGGGAAGGTCAGTGTAGCACCGAAAGCAGCCATTGCAGCCATGACAAAAAGAAGATTCAGGAAAAGTGCGATATCGGCGATAATGCCGGCAATGCCGTAATAAAGTATCATGAAAAACACTACAGCAATAAAACCGACAAGGACGGACAGTTTACCTTTTTCAATAGAATCCTGTCCGAGGCTTGGTCCGACTGTGCGGTTTTCTTCAAAAGTAACAGGAGCTGGAAGAGAGCCTGCTCTGAGTACAAGCGCAAGATCCTTAGCTTCCTGAAAGATGGTATTGTAATCGCCCATGGAATTAAGGGTGATCATAGCGCTTCCGCCTTCGATCTTTGTCTGAATGACTGGAGCGCTGTTTACTTTATCATCAAGAACGATCGCCATTTTGCGTTTAACGAATTTTCCGGTGACTTCAGCAAATATTCTTGCACCGTTCTTATCAAAATTCATGCTTACATAAGGTCTGTTCTTCTGCTGATCGATAGAAACTCTTGCATCAGTCAGCATATCTCCGGTAATGTATGCCTGTTTGTAAACGAGATATGACATATATTCCTTTTCACCGCTAGGGAATACAGTCTCTTCAAGGAGAAATTCTGTTCCTTCAGGAGCTTTGTCGCTCAGGAACTTTCTTATTGCCGCACGGTCTTTGCTTGTTG
>Ga0209099_1001799_pt1 | contig 20451 bp, 19 predicted proteins | sample AD_JPNHW2_MetaG_FD_184430 | JGI IMG/M metagenome (GOLD analysis project Ga0209099, IMG submission 184430) | Active sludge microbial communities of municipal wastewater-treating anaerobic digesters from Japan - AD_JPNHW2_MetaG (SPAdes) (version 2) | ecosystem: Engineered > Bioreactor > Anaerobic... | reverse complement strand
CGGGTGGGTGCCAAGGACAAGAGGATGTCCCCGGCATCGGATAATCTCGTGCGCCTCCATGCTTTATCATGTGAGGGTTGCCATTCATATTCAATGTTTATCACCGTTTTGTGCCCAGTGTGCAATGAGGAGACCGAGCACGAAGTTATTTCTGAGTCCCGCGACCGGCTGGTCAGGTGCACGGCCTGCGGGCACCACCACCATATTCCCAAGGAAAAGGAGCAGAAACCGCTCGTGATAAAGACGATTATCTCCCGCGAAGGGACATCGGTCGCCGGCAGTATCGAGTTTGACCCAGAAGACGAGTGTTTTGTCGACGACCACCTGGTAGCGGAGGCCGGGGACGAGGCCTACGGAGTCGAAGTTACCGCAATTGAATGCGGGGGAAAACGGCTGCCGCGTGCGAAGGCTAAGGACATTACCACCCTCTGGACCCGGACCATCGACCGGGTGGTCGTGAAGATCTCCATCCACGATGGCAGGAAGACGATCCCGCTCTACCAGGAATGCGAGGGAGAAGACGAGTTCATGGTCGGTCAGAAGTACGTGGTCGACGGGAAACGCTTTACCCTCTCTCACATCAAGCTGCGCGACGGTCCCCTGATGCGAAAGCCGGACTGGAAGACCTTCGCCCGCCGGATCAAGCGGATCTATGGGGTCCGGTCGTAATCCTTTTTTTAGTCTTTCTGCCGCCCCGCTGTGGGCACAATGAAACCTCTGCCCGGTCGGAAGGATCAACAAATAAGTCGCCTTTCCGGTGAGAACCCTTGGCACGACAATTCAAATGGATGATGTCAAAGCCCGAGCTATCGGGAATTATGGCTTGAGAACAATCTCCCAAGAGAGGGAAACGGCTTTAAAAAAAATTGTATCCGAGGGATTAACTCGTCGCTTTGTTAACTGAGACGACGGTGACATCAACACTCGGATAGGCGAAATCGATGGTGATGCCATCCGTGGTCTTGTTGGTGATCTCACCGATCCGGACATAGTACTGGGCGGTGGAATTGTCCGATGCCGCTTCAGGGTTATCGGACACGCCAAGAGCAATCAGCTGGCCGACCTGTATCGATGAAAGACTCATATTATTGCTTGCCAGCTGGTCTGCCGACCAGAACTGTGTCATGGGCTGTTTAGATGCGAGGGAGATCGTTTTCTGGCCGTTGGTATTGAGGCCGATAACACCAGAACTGATCGCATCGTACTCGCTTGCAAACAAGGCAAACTGGTTCGTCCAGCCGGTCTTCTCGGAATATACCTGCACCGGGAATACCGATTTTGGAAGGGACTGATTTGCCGTGAGGGTCAGCTGCTTTGAGTACAGGACACTGGAACCCCCACTGGTGAGCTGCTTGTACAGCGAAGAACTCGATGTGACGATGGGATTTCCCTGTGTATCCTTCAGTGTATAATCTATCACCACGACATCGCCGGGCTTGACCGTCGCAAGTGATGTGATCCAGCTTGAACCCATCGATGATACGACCATCAGTACAACAAAGAGTACACCAGCGACAATCGCGAGTATCTTTGTCCACATCTTCCCGGATTTCTCTGCCTGTTTTTTTGCACCCATTATTAAAATCCTCCTTATTAAGTCAATGTTTAACGGTCATAAACTATTCTGATAAGATCCATTTCATGCAACTTGCGGGAGTCACTAAGAGCGAAGCCCTTGCATGTTTCAGGGACGGTGTGCTGGAAGTCCACCTCAAACGTTCAACAATTGCACCGGTATCACCTATCGCTGTCGAATAGATCCATTCCCTCATTCATACCTTTTTACCGATTCATTTAATGTCATCCGCACCGGAAACTGTACTGATGGACAAAAAAAAGGTCAAGGATTATATGACCTATGATGTCGTCAGCGTGGATCTCCACGGTACGGTACAATCGGTGATAGAGAAGATCCAGCAGACAAAACATGACGGGTTCCCGGTCGTTGAGGGTAATGAAGTGGTTGGGTATATCGCAGCCCGGGACCTTCTTTTCGTAAAGCCGGGCGAGACCATCGAGCAGGCCATGTCCGGCGAACTGATTGTCGCAGATCCGGATATGGACATCGCAGATGCCGCACGGGTGATCTTCCGGAGCGGTATCCAGAAGCTTCCCGTCGTGGACGAGAAAAACCACCTGCTCGGGATCATCACCAATTCCGATGTGATTCGTTCGCAGATCGAGCACGTATCCCCGGAAAAAGTCTTCAACTTCATGACAACCTTAAAAAAACTCTACGGCGTCGATCCCACACTCAACCGGGGCATTGTGCCCATAAAGGACCTCCTCCCCACACAGTCAAAAATCTACGAGGACGAACTGGAAGGCAGGATCTACGAGATCAAAAAGGGACTGGCCGAACCCATCATTGTGGTGAAAAGACCGGGTCGGCTCATTCTCGTGGACGGTCACCACCGTGCGATTGCCGCAAAGAGGCTTGGCATCACGGCGCTCGATGCGTATATTATCGAGATCAAAGATGACGTGGAACTGGGCATGGAGCGGACAGCAAACACGATGAATCTTAAAACGCTCGACGATGTGCAGGTCCTGGATTATGCCCGCCACCCGCTCGTTGCGATCACGCACCGGCTGGTAAAACGGACATAAAAACGATTATACCTTTTTTACGACCCTTCGCACCTGAGATCGAACTTGTCGTTGAGGATATGCTCTTTTACGATCGTCCCATCGGGAACCACGACCTCAGGCCAGACCCGGGTCTTTGAATGGACCACCACGTTGTTGCGCAAAACAACCCTGGGGCCGATCACCGTATCGTTCTCGATGCAGCACCCTTCCCCAATCTGGGTATCGTTGTCGATGATGCTCCCTGAGATCGTAGTATTTGCACCAATAACAGCCCGGTTATAGAGCGACGAAGAGAAGATCTTTGCATTGTTCCGGATGATGCACCGCTCACCAATGCTCGTGTAGGGACCGATGAGCACATTGCTCCCGAGGGTAGTCCCGGATCCGATCGCAACCGGCCCAACCACCCGGGTATTCTTCCCGAGCGTGATCGAATCGCCCAGCTGTACCGGGCCCTGCACCCGTGCGCCGTGCATGGAAAGGTCTCCGATGATGTCGGTGATCGTGATGTCCTGGAGTTTCCAGCGCTCGGCCTGCCGGAGTGAGTGCGGGCTGCCCACGTCGGTCCAGTTCCCCCGGGCCAGCCAGCCCTTGAGGGGTTTGCCCTCGTCCATTAAGTGGGGGAAAAGATCCCGTGCAAAATCGAATTTCTTTCCTGCAGGGATGTGATCGAATACGTCAGGCTTGCAGACGTACATCCCGGTGCTTGCGAGATTGGAGAATATCTCCCCGGGGGAGGGTTTTTCCTTGAACCGTTTTATCTCGTAGTTGACATCGATCTCGGCGATACCATACTCGCCGGGATCGTCAATCGATATCAGTCCTATGGAGGTAATCGCCTTTTCAGTCTTATGGAACCGGTAGAATTCAAGGACGTTCAGGTCCGTCACATGATCGCCGCCGACGACCAGAAAATCCTGACCGTCGAGATATTTCTTTGCATTCCTGACGCTGCCTGCGGTGCCAAGTTTGGTCTTCTCGTGGACATACGTGATATCGACGCCAAAAAGGGAGCCGTCGCCGAGTGCCGCCTCGATATCGGTTCCCATGTACCCGAGAGTCATCACCACTTCGCGGAACCCCATATTGGAGAGGTGTGAGACAAGATGCTGGATGGAGGGCCGGTTGACAATCGGGATACAGGGTTTTGGACGTTCGAATGTGAGAGGGCGCAGGCGTGTTCCTTCGCCCCCGCACATGATACACACCTTCATGGTTCACATTTTGGTGTTGAACTGTTTTAAGTATAGTGCCAAAGATAGTATGGGATACGAGAGGACGCACCTATGGGATTTGATACGTACCGGGAACTGGACGTTACTGGTGGCACGGTCCAGTGTCTCCCGGAAAAACGGGAGCCCGTCGGGTACTGCCGGCTCTGCATCCACTGCAGGGAGTTTAAGGTGAAGGGTACCTATGTAAAATCCCCGTCACTTGCCTACTGCGTGAAGTGCCGGGTAACCGGAGAGGTGGATCTCTCCACCGTGCAGGCAGTCCGGTGTGCGGACCGCCAGGGTGAGGGTTTTCACAGTATTACAAGCCTCATCGGGTAATTGCCATTCAGGCAACCTCTCCAGGTGTTTCCGTAATTCCACTTATTCTTTCAGCAATGCGATGATTGCCGCCATATCCACGTGCTGCTCAAACAAGTCCGCAAGTGTATCGTAGGGATCGTCACCATCCTTGATAATCGAGGTGAATGGCAGCCCTTTTTTCCCGTAAAGATAGGAGAGCAGTGCATTTACCGCAGACGGGTTTAAAAACAGCCCGTGCATGTAGGTGCCAAAGACAAGGCCGTCAGCACTCACCCTGCCGTCACCGCAGAATGCCTCGCCGTCGGTCCCCTCACCGGTAACCCCCATGTGGATCTCGTACCCGGTGACGGTTCCCATGGCAGAGAGCACAGGCGGGACCGGGCATGCCTCGCGTTTCACCTGAGTGGTATTCTTGGAATATGAAGAAAAACGGGTGACACAGTTTAGCAGTCCGAGACCCGCGTACGTTCCTGCCGCTGATTCAAAACCTTCATCAACGAGGGTTTTCCCCAGCATCTGGTATCCCCCGCAGATACCGATCACCGGGACGTTCCTCCTTCGCGCCTCCTTTAGTTCGCAATCGGTTCCCGCTTCCTTAAGAGCGGTAAGATCGTCAATGGTATTTTTAGTACCGGGAATGATGATACAGTCATACCCCAGAAGCGGGGCTCCGCAGGAAACATACTCGACTGCCGCATACTGTTCCAGCAGTTCGAAATCTGTAAAATTGGAGATATGAGGGAGCCGGATCACTGCGATCCGGACCGGGAACTCCCGTGCAGTCTTGTCCCCGAGGGAGAGGGAATCTTCGCTCGGGAGCGGGAGGGTGAAATAGGGCACGACACCGAGCACCGGCACACCGGTCATTTCTTCGATCATCTTCACCCCCGGGGCAAAGATGGTCGGATCGCCCCGAAACTTGTTGATAATGATCCCCCGCACCAGTGGCCGGACTGTCTCGGGCAGGAGTTTGATGGTACCGTATACCTGGGCAAATACACCCCCTCTTTCGATATCTGCCACGAGAATCAGGGGGATGTTGAGTTTCTCAGCGAGCTGCGTGTTTGCGATATCCCGGTCGTACAGGTTCACCTCGGCTGCCCCTCCTGCTCCCTCAACCACAACCTGCCCGTACTTTTCGAGAAGCCGCCGGAACGCGGCCACCGATTCCATGAGAAGGTGCGGGGTTTCCGTGTAGTACTCCGCAATCGGGACATCCTTGTACGGGTGACCGAAAAGCACCACCTGCGATACACAGTCACCCTTTGGCTTGAGCAGCACCGGGTTCATATCGGTCGTGGGAGCGAGCCGTGCGGCCCAGGCCTGCATCGCCTGTGCCATCCCAATCTCCCCGCCGTCCGCCGTAACAAACGAGTTCAGGCTCATGTTCTGGGACTTGAACGGTGCAACGCTTATCCCCCGGCGCACCAGGCACCGGCAGATCGCGGCTACCGTGACGCTTTTTCCCACATGCGACGAAGTCCCCACGACCATGAGCGACATAATAATTCATTTGAATTCCCGCACATAAAACGGATACGTGTCAAAAACAGTGGCAAATGCAGTATTCTGACCGGATATCATCCGGGTAATGCCAAGTAATAAATAACCAGAACTTAAAAATAGCTGTAATGATTGGTGGCATTTGCCCGACGTGTGGACTTCCTAAAGAATTGTGTATCTGTGAGGAGGTAGCAAAGGAACAGCAGCGGATCAATGTGAAAGTGAACAAGCGCCGGTACGGGAAAGAAGTGACCGTGATTGAAGGCCTCGACCCGACCGATATTGATCTCGAAGATCTTTCAAAGTTCATGAAAGGAAAACTCGCCTGCGGCGGGACCGTGAAAGGGAATTCCATCGAACTTCAGGGAAACCACCGCGACCGGGTAAAAGAACTCCTTTCCCTGAAAGGCTACAGCACAGAAAATATTTCCTGACGGGTGTACTTCCACCTGTTTGCTTTTTTTTAGGATTGTTACGACAATCCGGTCTGTATCGGATTTGTGATTCAGCGTTCTCTTATATGTTTGCAACTGGCTACGGTACGCACCCTCCTCATTGGAAAGAGCCACGGAAAATTACAAACAATTGCCATGGACTGTAAAAAAAGGATCAGATGAAGAAGCGGAATACTACCCAGGATATGATCAACATAATCGCCGAGTACTTGAGACCGGCAATAACCCGTCCTTCACCCATCTGGCCGGCGCAGAGCCCCGAGAAGAATCCCTGGATCATCGCGGCATGGGAAAACAACCGTTTATACGCCGGGAGATCAATTCGTCCCATAAACTTGCTGCTGGCAGTCGTTGCCTGTGCTGCCATTCCCGCCGTGGCCATCGTACTCAAAAATGAACTCACGAGAATCGCAATCACAAACATGAAAACTGCCCATGAGACAAGCACGATGATCACGTAGATAAACATGTTATTCCGGCGTTCCTGGGCAAGGTTGACCACCTCGAAGGTATCGCTCGCTGCGGCTCGGAGCACCTCGCTGATATCCCCGCCGGCCTTGCTTGCCTTTGCGATCAGATCGACACTCCGGTCGGCAAGCGGTGTTCCCAGGTTCTTCCCGAACCGGTACATACCCTCTACGAAACCAACACCCCACGACATCTCATTATCCAGTTTCCGTATATGTGGTGTAAGGGTCCCGTATTCTGCGCCGGCAACGAGGTGAACGGCATTAGGGAGCGTCATACCGGAATCGTTCATCCCGGCAAGATCGCGGAAGAAATTGGGAAGGGCATCCTCAAGATTATGTATTCGCTGCTGTTCCCTGAAATCAAGAACCGCAAGAGGGATAATTGAGATAAGTATCGCAAGTATGGCGAAATCATCGATGACCGTGGAAGTGAAAAGTACCTTGATACCATACGTTTTCACCATCGAGATAAAACCGCCTATAAAGACGATGAGTGACAGGGGGATACAGACTATGAGGATATTGACGGGTTGTTCCGTGAGCACTCTGAGCGGGTGCTTGAAAAACCGCCCGATCCCTTCCCGGCTTTTGCGTTCAGTCTCCAGTTTCCCGGTGATCTCATTGAGTTCCCCTTCAACCAAATCCATCTCTGCGCGGGTGAGCGGCGGGGGGGCTTGAGAAGCCGGGTCCTTTTTTTGCCCGAACAGTCCCGTGAATGTATCTTTAAGTGCCATATCAGGTCTCCGGGGTCATAGAACTGATCATAATAATGAACATCATCGTACCAAAGGGTATCATCAGATAGATGACGAGATAAAGAAACATCGGCTTTGAATCGCCACCAAGAACCGACATGATCGACTGGAGAATGATCAAAAAGAGTGTACCGGCGACCATTGCCGTCACGTACGATTCCGAGATTAACGCAAGCGTATCCAGGAACATTTTCTGGGTCTGGCGGTTCTCCAGGGCATACTGGTTGGCCTTGGTACGGAAATAGTCCGTAAGGTTCCCTCCGCTGGAGATACTGGCCATCGAGCCCTGCAAAAACTCCTTCATCCGCCGTGAGGGGGTACTCGCAGAGACAATCCTGAGCGCATCGATAAGATCTCGCCCGAAGATATCGATCTCCCGGGCGATATACCGTGCCTCCACCGAACTCTCGCCATAGATGGGGCTGTCTCCCAAGAGGCGGAAGATCTCCGCCGGGGTGATACCGGCAGTGGACATGGACGTGATATAGTTGATAGCGTAGGGTAGCGTTGCATCTATATTCCGACGCCGGTTTCCAGAGACGACCGAGGGATACACAAGAAATACTGCATACGTCATCCCACCAAAGACAAGGAGAGAGAAGAAGATCACAAAAACGGTCCCGATAATGAGACTGTGCTGGGATAAAAAGAGGAACGATGCAGGGACCTCCCCTTTGTATTTTATGAGGTTGGGGAGTTTGAGGAGCCATGTGAAAAATCCCAGTCCTACTGCAGAGAGAAGGCCAACGAGGACTGAACTGACAATGGCGGTGGAGATATAGACTTCAAACGGGGTTTTTAGCCGGGCCGATATCAGGTCATTACGGAGCTGGGAGTACTGCTCCCGTTGTGCCTTCATCCGCATGCCAAGGAGATTAAAACAGAACCGTTCAAAACTATTCATACAGGTCCTTCCTTACACGTTCGATAACAACTTCCGGCTCACGATAATACGAGATAAGGATCTTTGCGACATCCTTGTAATGCCGTATCTTCTTGATGCGCATCCACTCCAGCACTTCCTGCCGGCGTTTGAGCTCTTCTCTCATCCGGTTCTCGTTCCAGCCCCGGGCCTCCATGATCTCTTCAAGAATGTAGGACTTCCCCGAATAGGTGATTTCATCGGTCGCTGACCGCCATTTGAAAACCTCGTTTGTGATGAGTTCGTTCGTCCGTGGGTCGATATCAAGGATCTCGACGATCTGTTTGTTCCTGCGGATGCGTTTGCCACCCACCCGGGCCTGTACCTGGATGCAAACTATATCAAGCGCTGATAGCATGTTCCGCGGCACATCCATAGGCGGGTTCTCGATACGGTGGACGACACTCGATACCGAGTCCGCGTGGATCGTGGAGTACGTGACATGGCCGGTACTCATTGCCTGGAAGAGTGTCTGGCATTCCTTGCCTCGGACTTCCCCCACGATGATGTACTCAGGCCGCTGCCGCATGGCGGCACGCAGGAGTTCGTACATGTTGATCTCCCCACGTCCTGCCGTATCAAACGAGTCACGCGTTACACTCGGGATCCAGTTGGGATGCGGGAGTTTCACTTCACGGGTGTCTTCGAGACTGACGATCTTTGCCATCGGGGGAATAAACAGAGAGATCGCATTTAAGGAGGTGGTCTTGCCGGATGCGGTTCCGCCGGCAAAGATTGCAGATTTGCCGTTCTCAACGGCAAGCCAGATATAGGCGACAGAGAGCGGGGCAAATGTGTGCCATTCGATGAGATCGGTGGGGGTGATCGGCTCGTCCTTGAACTTACGGATGGTAAACGTGGAACCGTGAGCGGTTACTTCCTGCCCCAGCGTCATCTGGATACGGGAACCATCGCTCATGGTCGCATCGAGAATCGGTTCCGCAATGGAAATATACTTGCCTGAACGCTGGGCGAGTTTTGTGACAAACGAATCGAGTTCTTCTGCATTATGGTACATCAGTGTTGTCTTCATCGATTCGTAACTGGCATGGAATGCAAACAAGGGAACGTTGACACCATCGCAGGAGATATCCTCAATATACTTGTCATGCATGATCGCATCGATCAGGCCATCACCCAGGAAATCCTTGTGCATGTTATACAGGATCTTCTCACGCTGGACCGGGCTGAGCTTAATCCCGTAATCAGCAAGGATATCATCCACCGAACTCCTGAGCTGGCGCCGTGCCTCATCTTTGGAGATATCCTTGGTGTTAATATCAAGCGTTTCAAAGAGGCGTTCTTTTAACTCTTTTAACAGGTCCTTTTCAGGTTCGGAAAGAACGGGTTCGATAACCTGGTACGTGTATTCATGGGTTGAGTGGTCATAGATGACCCGTACATAAGCGTAAGGAGCATTGACCGGGTACATCTCCATCTCCTCGACACCGGGTTTTGCTTCAAATGAGAGATCCACAAGCGGACCATGAACCTTGGGATCATATTCCTCGGTTGCCGAACGCATGACATTGAAGAGCGCTGAAAACCGGGACTGCTTTTTCGCGGCCGGGTTCACCTTTTCCTGATCGAGGGAAAACTCAGATTCGAGATCCTTGAACCCCGATGCCGAGAATTCCCGTTTCCAGATATCCGCAAGTTCCGGCGGCAGGGTTCCGGTCCCGGTATTCTCGAAGGCATTTATTCGTCCATGGAGTTTGATCTCGTCAATCTGGAATGTCGCACCTTTGGGGAGGATGAGGCCCGAATACTCGGAGAGCTGATCTGCAGAGATAATCCGATCATCCGTTTCACTCTCCGCTAGGTCAGCAGACTTCTTTGAGGGCACTTCCCGGGTTGCCTTCTGTTTCCTGAAAATGGAAGAAGTCCGGCGATCACGGGGATCTTCTTCAATAATTTCGACGACGGGCTCATGGGGAGGTTCAGCAGCCGGCGGAGCAGATTTTTCCCGGGCGGGTAAGGTGGAAGAAGCGGATGGTTCAGTCCCCGACTGTGCCAGGAACTTTCCCATCACTTCGCGCACATCGCTTTCGTTCAGAACGGGGGTCTGCGGCGCCGGTTCCGCCGGGGGCATATCTTCAAGCAGGTCATCGAAATCCTCAGCATCCCCGGAAGGGGTGGGATCCGGTATATTGATCGGTTCCGGAACCTCCTCCCCTGAAACGGTCCCGGTTTTTTTTATGCCGAGTTTTTGTATGAGAGCAGAAAAATCACCGGTTCCACCCGGCTCTGGTTTTTCCGGTTCTGGCTTTTTTTCTGGTGGAGATGCTGTCGGGACAGCGGATTCATCTTCCGGCGTCTGAGCGCCCCGGATTTTTTTAAGAAGGGTGCTTATATCATCGTGAGCCTCATCATCATGTGATTTCAACCTGAACATCCTCCTGTATAGTGATCCTGATTACAGGCATTATTATAAAAGATTCTTTTATCTTGGACTATATCTATCCTCTGAAATGATGCAGGAACAGTTCCTGCGCTGTGCACATTCTTCATCCGGATCAGACCTCACTCCCCAGTCACTTCGAGCTGGATACTCTTGAGCAGGACACGCATGAGACCAAGCTGAGCATCGGCACTGGTGATAATGCAGAGGAACAGATCTCCGCAGGGTGCGATGATAAATTTGTTCTCCGCTGTTTCGAGGATCAACTGATCGGGCTGCCCGAGATTCATATCCTGTGCGAGTTTGGTCCCAGCCCGCAGGAGATCCTCGGCACGTGCGGCTACATGCTCAAAATCCCCCTCTCCCAGGGACTGTACCGGGAATCCTTCATAGAATGCAGAAACAGCAATAACCCCGGGTTGGCTGATAATTTTTGTGAGGGTGGCTTCATCAAGGTGGGTGGGAGAACGCCGGGATTCTTCAGGAGTCGTTGTAGGTGAGGGGACGGGGGTATCTTCGGGAGGGGCAGCGGGTTCTATAAGCAGCCCCCCCCGGGTGCACAGTTCCAGTGCCTCTGCAAAATCCTCATCACCGTACACTCTCATAACAAAATTCTGCTGCTGCAGGCCGGTATCACTGCCAGGGGCAGTCATAAGGTTCCGGACAGCAGATGCACCCCGGTAAACAGCATGCTTGTCTTTGAAGTACGCCGCAACCAGTTCGCCGTTCCGCGTGAGAATAAAGCCCTTCCCCCGGCCCGAGTCAATCATGATTGCCCCTTTGAACCCCATCAGGTACTGGAGCATACCCTCTTTCTGGGGGTTTATAACGACACCCCCCTCTGTTCCTGCAGGCAGTTTCATAAAAATAACTCAAAAGATAGGAGAACTAAAGAGCCGCAACGATACGTTCCTTGTTCTTCTTTAACTCGTAGCGAATCCTTCCGATATTAGCCGTCGTATCTGCAACCAGTGCAATGAGTTCATCAGCTGACAGGGGGGCAAGAATGATAGGACCTTTTTCCAGTTCAACGAGCATCTGGGAGAGCTCACCTTTTCCGAGGGTATTTCCCATTGCCTCAGAGGTACCCAGACCGGTTGATGCCATGGCACCCAGTGCCTCGATATCCACCTTGCCGGATACCGCACTTTCGATCACAAATCCATCTCTTCCCACGACCACTGCTGCGGATACCCCTTCAACCCTCAGAAACTCCTCTAATAACGGCTTGAGCATCTTCTCACCACTTAATAAATGTGACTCTCTTGTTTTTTTCCTATTAAAATGTTGGGATTTTTATTCGAGGAATGTGCGGGTTTGCCATTTTAAAAAACTGAAAATATAAGCCATTCAACCCAGAAGTGCCAGACAACAGACTGATTGCCCCCTGTTTAAAAAAAACAAGCCGGGTAAAAACATCCGGTATCTTAAAAAATCTGCACTCGACAGGATTTACCAGCAAACATGCCGGATAATTAAAAAAAAAAGAAACTATATACAAGAATGCGATCATTAGAGTGATCATGCAACTTCCCCGCGGAACCTTCCGCGAGATCCAGAAACACCAGAAAACCGGAGACGTCCTTGAAGAGCTGGCGCGGGGACGGTTCTCGGGGATCTGCAGTATCTCGTGCCGGGATGGTATCAGCACACTCGTGCTGAAATCGGGGAAATGTATTCTTGCAGAGTATAACACCTTCAAGGGGGATGCCGCACTTGAGGAACTGCTTAATGCCATCGCAAATGAGGATATTGACGCGGCACTCTCAACACTGGATGAGGCGCAGATCCAGCTCTCGCTGGAGTTTAACAAGGCCGAGCGGATCATAAAAACCGGCCTTACCTCACCGGCCGCCCAGAAACCCGCAAGCCCGCCGGTGCACCCGATTCACCGGCCAATTGTGAAAAAAACCGTCCCGATCCCGGGGATAACACCCTCTTCCTTGCGGGAAAAAGGGTCGCCTCTCACGGTACACCCACAAAAAATCACGCCCCGTCCCCTTGCGGGCCCGAAAAATCCGGTCAACGGGCCTCCGGCTTCGATCCGGGCAGCAACCGCATCGGTTCCAAAAGAGCCGGAGGTTCCGGCAAACGATATCGCACAGACCAATTTTGAGAGCGACATTGATACGTTTGATTCCATGAACCTGGACCAGATGACGGACAAGATTAAGGATGATTGTAAAACGATGGTAAAAAATCTTCACCTTGACCATCTGATGGAACGGGACTAGATTAATGGGGAGTCTGTAGTATGTCCATCATTTTTGGTATTGACAGTACGGTGATTGCACTCGGTATAGGCATCCTGGTCGTGCTCTGCATTGGTATCGGGCTCGCAATTAAAAAAACACGGGCTGCAAAGAGCGCAAAACTGCATAAAATCACTGCGGATCCGTCCCGAGTTCCCCTTCGAGTACAGAAGATCCCGGTGAACGCCACGGAAGTGTCGCCGGGTCAGGACGCGGTTATTACAGCCGCTCCGCAGCCGAAGGTGATTAATTGCATTCACGGCATGACAGATATTTCCCAGAGCCTTATAGCTCTTGCAGAAAAATATTCTCTGGCTGAGATCACGCTCGCCACATCAGATGGCCTGCTGCTGGCCTCTTCCAGTAAAACTCCGGCAGCAGATGATATCGCCCGGTACTGTGGAATTTATATGGCCAATCCCCGGGCCCGGTCTCCCGGAATCCTGTTGTTTGGTGTGGAGCATAAAGGATCGTCCCTTGTTGGCATTGCAAAAACAAAAGGCCCGGATCTTCAGGAACCCGGACAAGACCTGATAGATGAGACAAAAGATATTTTAAACTGGTGGATATAACACGAATATGAAAGACATAAATAAAATATTTCCATATACGTATAATTACATCAGATTATAATCAGGACGACAGGTGTTCGATGGTTAAAGTATACACGATTGCATCCGGAAAAGGAGGTACTGGTAAAACCACCGTTTCTGTCAATCTGGGAACGATGCTAGCCAAGCTGGGAAAAGAGACATACCTGATGGATGCAGATATCGGTATGGCAAACGTCGGCCTGATTCTGGGATTACAGGACGCCCCGGTAACCCTGCATGAGATCCTTGCCGGAAAAAACAACATCGATGAGGGGATCTACAATGGCCCGGCCGGACTCAAGGTGATCCCCAGCGGTATATCCCTACAGGGCTTCCAGCAGGCAGACCCGGACAAGATCCGTGATGTTTTGTCGGAGATTGTAAAAAGGTGCGAGTTTTTGCTGATCGACGCACCTGCCGGGATCAGCAAGGATGGCGTGGTTCCGCTGGCCGTTGCAGATGAGGTTATCCTGGTCGTCAATCCGGAACTTTCCTCTATTGTCGATGGTCTCAAAACAAAAATCCTTACCGAAGTCGTTGGCGGGCATGTTCTCGGTACGATCATTAACCGTGTGGACCAGGACAAGAGTGAGATCATTTCAAAGAAGATGGAAAAAGTGCTTGGGGTAAAGGTCATCGGGATCATCCCTGAGGATGCTAACGTGAGAAGGGCCGCAGCCGCGCGCTCCCCCATTGTCGTCAAATATCCGGATTCACCTGCATCAAAAGCGATCCAGAAGATCGCATCAGATCTTATGGGTGTTGCGTATAAAGAAGATCCTGCGAAGGTACCCCGTGAAGGATTTATCGAGCGGTTCTCAAAAGCGCTCTTCAAAAAGAAATCCGACAAATAACTAACGACTAATCTTTTTTCTCTTTTCCTTTTATTGCACGGATATACCCGCAGATGAAAAAAGTCAGATCTTTTCTGCCATCTTGATCTCGGTCAGTGTCTTTTCACGTATCTGAACAGACACCCCAATCATCTCATTCTTGTCATCCTTTACCGGGCGGGCCGTAAGTGCAACATATCTTTTTTTATTTGCAAGCGACACAAGCACCGTATTATTTTCATAATTTACAACAATCTTGTCCCGGATTACATCAAGCGCCGGGTCATTAATCCGCTCTCCCGTCTGCTTATTGACCAGGATCAGCACCTGTTTGAGGGGTTTTACCAGTGCATCCTTCTCCAGGATATCCAGAAGCCTGCAGGAATACGGATTTAAAAAGATGATTCGACTCCTGTTGTCGGTAATAATAACCGCTTCAAGTGCAGCCATGATCTTCTTCATATCCCAGAGCGCCGCCTTGTCGTAATACCGCTTGCGCATACTGTGGTTGTACAGGGCAATCTCGATATTGGAGACAATCTCATTCGATGTGAACGGTTTGAGGATGAACCCGTACGGTTCTGCAACCTTTGCCCGGGTGAGAATGCTGTCATCGCACTGGCCGGTTAAAAATATCACCGGGATGCGGAAGATAGAGTAAATGTATTGTGCAGCAGTGATGCCATCAATCGACCCGGCAAGATTGATATCCATGAGCACAAGATCCGGCTGGCATTCCGCAGCCTTCATGACCGCCTCTTCACCGGTGGTTACCTTACCGGCAACAGCATACCCTTTCTTTTCAAGGATCACACTGATGAGGTTGGAGATGATCTCATCATCTTCCACAATCAGGATCTGAATGGCGGCAGGCATGGCACTCACAGGGATGACAAGTTGTTCCGGTTAATTACTATGAGATAAGATTATTTAAAGATAGATTTTTAGGAAACTTCGGAAAACGGCAACCGGTACTATTCCCGGCATCCCACGTACTGAAACCAGAGGAACCGGGTCCCACAGGATCATATCCAACCGGCTTATCTGAAAAACTTAGTAAAGCGAGGATTCATTAAAAAAAAAGATTGTGGGTCAGCCACTATGCACGCTGACGAACGGCAATAAACCGGCTTATTCAGGTTTGTTGGTGACCGTAAAAACGCAGAATTCGTCTCCCTTCGAACGGCATTTGATCTCACGGCACTGTACTTTAATTCCAAACGATCCCTCGATGATCCCGGCAAGGAGACCGGCTGTACAGTAACATACGGGTTTACCGGTATTCCCGAAGGATTCAGACTCGACCGTATGGGAGAGAGTAATCGTCTTTGTCTTAGTCTTCTCGTCCCATTCTTCCTTGACGAAATTGAACCAGCCCATCTGGGAGTAGAAGGCAAACGCCATGTCGGAAAGGGTTTTGGGATTGGTCTTTTTCTTGATCTCTTCCTTTAACGAACTCATGAGTTCGTCTTCAGGTGTTCCGACAAAAAGGATACCAATGATCTCGCCTGAGGGATTCCTGATTGGCTCATACGCCGCGACATACTTTTTACCAACTACGTCTGCAGTGCCGTAATAGGTCTGCCCTTTCTTGATCACGGCATCATAAACAATACTTGAAATCTCTGTCCCGACAGCCCGCTTGCCGTCAGCGCCAATAACGTTGGTGGAGATTCGGATGGCCTTGTCTCCTTTTTTCTGGAAGACGGTGGCCTTTACACCCATGTCCTTTTCAATGGAATCAACGACCTCGAAGTTGTTATTGACGATATGGCTGCCATACGCAATCTGGTCTCCGGAAACCGAAGGAGCCCCGAACGCTGCGAAACGCTTGTGCAGCTCGATAAGATCCTTGTCAAGTTTGGTCCTGGAGAGGTCATACGTGATACTCATCTTCTTGTAGTGTTCGACGTTTTCTTTGCCCATGTCCTTGTATGCACGATAGTTGACACCACTTGCCGGCGCCTCTCCCATGGTCTTCTTCAACGAATTGGTCATGGACGTGAAGATGAAGCGGGGCATCATGACAACCGGTTCATCCATGAGGGAGATCTTGCCCTCAAGGGGTTTGTGTTCGATGAACTCGGTAATAGCGGATTCGCCCTTGACCACTGCCTCCGCTTTGAACTTCCAGCTCGCTGAGACCTGGTCGGCAACGAACTCACAATACTCGTCACCTTTCGCATGGCAGGTCTTCTCGAGACAATACCACGACTTGCCGGTTACTGACGTGAGGACGCCTTCGATCCAGCCCTGATGGATACCGCAGACGGGCATGTTCCAGTCCTTGAGTACCTGGGATTCGAATGTATGCTTGGTCCTGATGACGATCCGCTTGTCACTGGCCGAGACCAGCTCAAACGGGGCACCCCATCCCTGCTGGTGCTGGAGCTTAAAGACCAGCATCAGGAACTCTTCGGGTTTCAGGTCCATGCCGAACTTTTTTAACAGGTTATTGAGCCCGACAGAACCCGCACCCACAGACCGGAAAAGTTTGCGCACTGCCTTAACGGCAAGTTTCTTGTTGAGATTCGCCTCATACATCTCGTAAATAGCTTTTATGAGATAGTTCGGGTTACTTGCCGTTCTTACCCCGAATACCGAATACATCCCCGCAACCGGGTCAAGTTCTATATAGGGGGTGATATCCTTCTCCCCCTTGATCAGCGCCTCGAAGTCTTCACGTCCGATCTTCATACGCGATCATCTGTTATTATATAATTAAAGGATTTCGTCTTGAATCCGGGCGACAATTCTGTTGGTACCCGGGAGAAAACCATGAAAAAAAATTCACGCTTTTTCAAGGAAATTGCATTAAAGATCCAAGATATGGGATGTGTGGGATTCATCAAATGTGATCTGGAAATGCGTCACGGTCTGGGACCGCTCCTGGACAAGGCAGGTATAGTTGCCATGCATCACACGGAAACTGACCTCTCCCTCGCCGGTAGTGGTATCACTACCCACAATCTTTCCGTCTTTCCTGATAGAGACGCGTACGCCGTTTAACGGGATTTTTTCCCGCCTTACAATCAGATTTACTACCCCGATACCCTGGCTTTTTTTCCCGATCTCCGGAACCAAATAGGTAATATTTTTCCGGAGATGTCCCTTTTCAAAGATCCGGCAACCCATGACAAGAGCGTCGATAATATCCGGTTTCACGTCACAGAGGACATAGTTCCTGCCCGCCCGGATATGGACGACAGCCTTGTCACCAAAAAGCGCCCCGTCGGTATCCACATAGAGCGCACCCTCTGGCTCACCGTTTAAGATTGCCAGGTAATACTTGCAGTTCCCTTCTTTTGCCACAGCAATCGCATTCAGGTGCCGGGATGCGGTAAACGTGAGCATTTCAGCGAGGGAAAAAGTACCCAGGTATTTCGATCCTTTAAGAATATTTTCCAGCAGTTCCTGAAGATCCATGAAACAATCCTTTCAAGTGCACTCTGGGGGCGGGAATTATTTTTGGTTTTCCCACAGATTGCTCCTGAATTATCTCATTCATTTATTCGCAACAGATGTATTATATATTTGCGAAGTTATCTTCGCATAAAAAGAGGGGAGAATAACATATCCCTGCTTCGGATATGGAAACCCACTTCACACGCACTACGATTCCGTCATGGACGATCCGGGAATCGCCATGCATAAGTTGTAGGAGATCTAACGGTAATTCTGCTTATGATATTTTACCCGATGGTGATCTCCGCTGTTGCGGTTCTTGTTACCCTTATCTATGCCTCGTACCTCGACATCAAGGACCGTCGGGTACCGTTCAGGACCTGGTACCCGATGCTGGTTGTCGGGATCGCTGCAACGATCGTACTCTTCTACCAGCAGACCGGAAATATCAGCCTGATCGTCGGTTATCTCGCCCTGATTGCCAGTTTCCTGTACGCAGACTATCTTGATAACCGCGATCCTGAAACCCCGTTCAGGTTCTCATATCTTGCAGCCATCCTTGCCCTTCCCGCTCTCTCATGGTTTATTATTCCTGCCATTTCTTCAGGAAAACTACCCGATTTCCAGCTCATTCCCTGGTATGTGATGTTTGTCGGGCTTCTTGGCTATGTATCCTACCGGGAATCTAAAAAGAAGCCCGATCGGAAACTTAAGGCAAAACAGCTCAAGAAAGACAGCGTGCTGGACTCAAACGTGGAAACCGTCTTAACCCGCTGGTATTTTGTGCTCGTCATCATTATCCTTGCCATCGCGTCATTCTACATGATCGGCGGTGGGAACTGGGGTGTTTCGGGGATCTATATCGCCCTTGCTGCCGTCTTCTGCGGCGTGTTTTATGTATTTGGGCAGATGCACTTATTTGGCGGTGCCGATGCCTGGGCGCTTATCTTTATTGCATTCTGCATCCCGACATTTCCCATAACACCGCTCTTAAATACACCACCGCTCGGGTTTCTCTCGTTCTCGGTGCTGATAAACGCGCTGATCCTTAACCTTGTCGCACCGTTGGGAATTTTTATTATCAACGTGGTAAAGAAGAACCGCGCTCCGCCCCAGTACATGTTCTTCGGGTTCCCGGTGAAGGGTGAGAAGATCCAGGAGTCGTGGGGCTTTGTAATGGAAGACTTTGCCGAGAAAAATGGCAAAATCGAGCGGAAATTTATCGGTTTCTGGGACTCCCTGCGCCGGATGCGTTCTGAAGAAGGGAGAATCTACACAAAAGATCTCAGGGAACACCCTGAAGAGTACGAAAAGGAACTGGGAATCTACCGAAAGGCAGGAACCGTCTGGATCTCCTACGCAGTCCCGTTCATCCTCCCAATCACGGCCGGTCTTGTCACCGCCATCTTCTGCGGGGATTTCCTGCTCGCGATCATGACCGCACTCACCGGTGGGGTGTAGGATGATTTCCCTAAAATTTTCTGACGGGGGACTGATCCCGGTGATCGTGCAGGATACAATAACCCGGGAGGTCCTCATGATGGCGTACGCAAACGATGAGGCCGTGCACCTCACAGAGACCACCGGCTATGCCCATTACTACAGCAGGAGCCGGAAAAAACTCTGGAAGAAAGGTGAGGAGAGCGGGCACTTCCAGAAAGTCGTGAAGGTCCTTGTGGACTGCGATGAGGACTGCCTCATCTACGAGGTTGAGCAGACCGGCGCCGCCTGCCACACCGGGTACCGCAGCTGCTTTTTCAGGACGCTTGACGGGGGAATTATCGGCCATAAGGTCTTTGACCCGGAAAAAGTCTATGGGAAGACCGGACATTGATCCCGACACTCGCATTTCCGCGAGGGAAATCCCCTGTTACAGGTATACCATGAGACGACGGACATGAACGATACACCAGATAAACGAGAGGCCACAAACCGGTTAAAAGAGCAGACTGCGCACCTGTCGGTCATCTCCAACAGCTGTCTGGTGGTCATGAAATTTGTCGTGGGCTTTGCCATTGGATCGGTGAGCATCATCTCCGAGGCCATTCACTCCTCCATGGACCTGCTCGCCGCGGTTATCGCCTTTTTCTCGGTGAAAAAGTCCGCAGAGCCTCCCGATGCCGGCCACTCTTTCGGGCACGGGAAATTTGAGGATATCTCCGGGCTCATTGAGGCATTGCTCATCTTTGTTGCGGCCATCGTGATCATCGTCGAGGGGTTACTCAAACTCATCAGCGGGAGCGAAGAGGAGTTCTCACCTACCCTCCTGTATGCCGGTATCGCGGTGATGGGGATCTCGGTGCTCGCCAACTGGTATGTCTCGACAAGGCTCATGAAGGTGGCAAAAGAGACCGAGTCCATTGCCCTTGAGAGCGATGCATGGCACCTGCGGACGGATATCTATACGTCACTGGGTGTTTTTGCCGGGCTGATCCTGATCCATTTTACCGGCCTTACTATTCTCGATCCGATCATCGCCATCGCAGTTGGCCTTGTGATCCTGAACGCAGCCTACGACCTCCTGAAACGATCGTTTGCCGATCTCATCGACCACTCCATCCCAAAACAAGATGAGGACCGGATCACGGCGCTCATCTGCGAACATTCAAGTGAGTATGCCGGGTTCCATGGCCTCAGGACACGCCGGTCCGGCCCGGAGATCTTTATCGAGTTCCACCTGGTCGTCCCGGGGGATGTCTCCGTCACCCAGTCTCACGATCTCGCCGACCACCTCG
>Ga0209099_1001798_pt1 | contig 20461 bp, 17 predicted proteins | sample AD_JPNHW2_MetaG_FD_184430 | JGI IMG/M metagenome (GOLD analysis project Ga0209099, IMG submission 184430) | Active sludge microbial communities of municipal wastewater-treating anaerobic digesters from Japan - AD_JPNHW2_MetaG (SPAdes) (version 2) | ecosystem: Engineered > Bioreactor > Anaerobic... | reverse complement strand
AAAATACGCGACGCCGGTTCCGCCCGGTCCGCGAAGCGACGGCCAGTTGGTTTTCGCCTCGTCCATGAATTGAACAGGCGGAGCTGTTTGTGTCACGTACGCGGCAGGCACGGCGGGCTGTTTCTTCGACTGCTCAAGTACAACGGACAAATCACTCTTCACGGCGAAGGCCAGAAACAGCGCGACGGCAGCCAGCAGGACGCCGGTCACAGCCATCAGCTGCCGGAACAGCGCGTTGAGCTCCCGATAATCCACCGGTTCCGGTTTGCCGACCTTCGGAAGTTCCGGATTCCAAAGTCTGGAAAGCTTCAGCGCGATAAAACAGACCGCCGCGCCGCCGAGCAGAAGCAGGCCGCCCATGCGCCGCTGTTCCTGATTACTGAAAAAAGCGCGGCGGGCATACAGATCGAACGTGCGGATCTGTTCCGTCAGCGCCGCGCCGCCGTCTGTCGCAACGGCCAGCTGTTCGCGCAGCTGCAGCAGATGCGGATCGTTCAACGGATCCATTTTCTGAATCCGCACAAAGTCGGCAATCAGCAGAACACAGAGGATCAGCGAAAACAGCGCCGCCGCCATCGCGACGCTCTGCGCCGCTATTGCCGGAACCGGGCGCTTTTTAAATTCTGATTTCTCTTCCATACACCACCCTTTATGAGCCGGATCTACGGGCGAATACACCCTAAGTTCCGGCTTTACTTCAGTACTGCCGGAACTCAGCCGTATCCGGCGTGGATCCGGCAGGTTTTTCGCGGCACGAGGCCTTCACGGGACAATATTTAAAACAGCGTCCGCAGCTGTAGCAGGTGCCGCGGTCGGGTTCATAGTCCGTGCGTTTCCGCCGGATGGAAACGCCGATCAGCTTGCAGCCGATCACCAGGCCGATAAACGCGCCGAACCATTTTCCGCCACGGCCGAATCTCTCTTTAAGCGCCACGGCTTCCGCATAAAGTTTTTCGTTGGGCGTGTCGGATGCGCGGAAGGCCGCCGATTCGATCGTGTTGCCGGTGTACCGCCCCAGCTCTTCGCCGGCGATGCGCTCGGCCAGCCGGACGGTTGGATGCATCCGCGAAAGCGGTTCGCGCAGCAGGCTGCCGGTTCCGGCACCAAGTGCAACCAGCACCGGAAGAAGCAGAATCAAAAGTCCGAGACGCCGCGCGCCCCTGCCGCGGGTTTCCGGCGCCGCTTCGGGAGACGGTTCGCTGATCGCATTGTACGGGCACGAGTCTGCGCAAAGTCCGCACCGGATACATTCGGCCGGCGTAATCGTCGCGTGACGGCGCGAAAGTTTCGACGCCCAGTTGAGCAGTACACCATAGGGGCAGAGAAAACGGCAGTACGGCCGCGCTACAAAAATACCGAGCACCAGCATGAGGCCGCCGAAAATCAGCAGGCTGAAACTCGCGCCCATGCGGAAGAAGCCGACAAACGGATCGTACCGGCAGATGAGGAAGCCCGCGCCCGCCGCCACGGAAAGCATCGCCAGTCCGAGATAGATCACCGGAGCAATCGAAAGAACTTTTTCGACCGCCGGCGGAACTTTGACCGGTTTAATCGCGACCGCTTCCTGAATCGCGCCCAGCGGACAGACCGCCGCGCAGAAAACACGTCCGAACAGCAAAGCGAAGATCAGCGGCGCGGCAAAAAAGATCAGTACCGTCAGCGGCACGCCAAAGGCAGGATTGAAAAACCCCGCCGCAACATTCTGCACGGAGCCGACGGCACAGATGCAGCCGTTACGCCAGAAGCCGAAATAGATCAGCGAGAAAAGCGTGAGCAGAAAAATTTCGCGGCGCTTGCGCCGTTTTAACACAAAGATCGCCGCCAGCGTCAGCGCGGCGATCAGCGCGACGATGTCCCAGCCCGCCATCAGACTGGACGGCGCAGGCGTATAAACCGCCGGATGTTTGTAGCCCGAAGCGAACTCCGGCATCGGAAAGCGGAATTCCGAAACCCGAACCGCGAAATCTGAAACCTGAAATTTGAAAGCGGGAATCATGAGATTCTTTTCTCCTGATTGGATTTCAGTAAATACGGCTCGGAAGCCGGCACGCGGCGGAAGGCGTCGGACGGACAGGCGCGGGCGATGGCGCATTCGTTGCAGTTGACGCACAGGTTATGTTTCACCTGCAGATAGAGCGAGCCGTTGCCGAACGTGCTGCACCCTCTTACACATTTGCCGCAGCCGATGCAGAGCTCTTCGTCGATGGTGTACTGGTAGTAAGGATCCTCAATGAATTTCCGCCGGATGGCCGCCGTCGGACAGAGCTGATTTTCCGCGCCGGTATTGCGTTCCTTGGCGTCGGGACGCAGATAGCCGCCGCACAGATCGCAGTAGCCGCAGATGGAATAGGAGTGAAAACATTTCACGGCCGACGGCGCCAGTACGCAATGCGTGGCGCAGCGTCCGCACTGGGTGCATTTCTCCGGATCGAGCTGCCAGACGAATCCGGACCCGGCGGCGGAGTCCAGCGGGCAGACCCCGCCGTTCGCGGGCTTGCAGGTTCCGCAGCGCCCGCTGCATTGATATTTATTTTTCCGCAGGCCCAGCATGCCGCAGACTCCGGCGATACCGGCGAGCACGGCTCCCCGTGCGAGGTTTTTAATAAAATCCCGGCGTTTGGTCGTTTTCATTTCTTCTCCTCGAAAATTCTGACCACGCCGCGGGCCGGATCGAGTACATAGACGCGGCCCTGCCGGTCCGCCGCAACGTCGAGTCCGGTCACGCCGTTGTCAAACTGATCCGGCGCCGCAACGACGCAGCGCAGCGAACCGTCCAGATTGTGAATCTTGACGCGAGGCAGACCTTTTTCAGCGGTGACGAACGAACCGTCCGGCATCAGCGCAAAGTTCGCCGGATTACAGCATCCGCTGAACCCCTGAATGCCGAACGAACTGTTCTGCCACGACGAGATAAGCCGTCCCTCCGGACTGTAATTTTCCAGCGCATGATAGCCGGGATTAACAACCCACAGCGAGCCGTCGGTTCCAATGGCGAGATCGAAGAACGGACTGGGAATATAGAAACCGCGCACGCCGTTCGCTTCATCTTTCGCGCCGATTTCAAACGGCGCACCGCCGGCTTTGCCGTACCGCCAGACGCGGCGGCTGCCGGCGTCGGCGGCATAAACATACCGGTCATCGACCGCGACGGAGGTCAGGCAGGCCTTTTCGCCGGGCGACGGCCACGCCGTGCTTTTTCCGTCTTTTGAAACCACTTCGATATGATCGCGCAGACCGGCAAATACCGTACCGTCGTCGTCCACTGCAATGCAGACCGGCGTTCCGTCAACCGGACGGACCGTTCTGTCCGGAAAAATTTCGATAGCGTTTTCGCCGGCGACATAAATTTTCCCGTCCGGCGCGACGGCCAGCGCGGAAAGTTTTTTAATCGCCGGACGGAGACCGTCGGCCTCGGCGTAGCGCAGGAGTGCAGGGTCAACCTGCCGGTAGTCGTCGACGGAATAGGAAAAACTTTTGCCGGGCTCTGCGCGGCGGTTCGTTCCGACATAAATTCCGGCGCCGGCAATCAGCGTCAAAAGCACGGCAAACCAGATCCAGCTTTTCGTTGTACTGCTCATTTTTTAACTCCGGCTTCAATGCAGACCATCCGGGTCGAATCGCGCAGGAGCATACGGGTTCCGGCGATTGCGATCGGCCCCCAGGCATCCTGTCCGTTCAGCACCTTATGCTGCGCAAGCTGTTTATATCCGTCCCGGCTGGCGGTCAGCATGGTTAATGTGCCGTCATCGCCCAGTATAAAAAACTTTCCGTCGGCCAGCAGGAACGGACCGAGTCCGAAGCGGCTCGTCTTGCCGCTCGACCAGACCAGTCCGCCGTCCGGGTCGTAGCAGACGAACTGCTGTTTCAGCGCGCCGCCGTCTTTCGGCATGATTCCGTAAAGCAGGCCGTCGTGCGAAATCGGCGTCTGCTGTTCGCTCGCCAGCCACTCCTGCGGGCCGGTTCGCGCAACTTCTTTTGCGGTAAAGCCGTCAGCGGTTTTGTCGATCTGCACCATCAGGCTGCCGGCGCCGTAACCGCCCGTGATGAAAATCCGATTTCCCGGAACCGGAACGGGTGACGGTGCGATCACCGACGCGCTCCAGGGAATCTGCCACAGGAGTTTCCCATTTTTGGAAATGCCGGCCAGGCCGCCGACCGCGGCGTACACATACATGGCTTCGCCGTGGAGCGTCAGCGGCATGACGGATGAGTGCGACATTTTCCAGCCGTCCGGGTTCGGCGTTTTCCAAATGACCGCGCCGGTTTTACAGTCGACCGCCATCAGCAGTACGTCGGGCCCGCCGGGCGCAAGAATCGCGCGGCCTTCGTCGATCAGCGGACACTGCCCGGTAAACCACAGCGGTTCCGTGGTGCCGTACTCTTTTTGCAGATCAATCCCCCAGCGGAATCTGCCGGTCGCCGTTTCGACGCACGAAACGTGGCAGCGCGGGCCGATCGTCACGATGCAGTCTTCGGTGACCGCCGGAATGGTCCGCGAAAGTCCGTGGTTCCGTTTGGCAGGCAGCGCGTAGGAGTGCCGCCAGATTTCTTTGCCGTCGGCCAGCGAAAAACAGCGCAGCGCATCCGCGCGTTTTGCTTCGTCGTAGTCGAACAGATAGACGCAGCCGTTGAAAACGGCGGGCGCGGCGTGGCCTTCGCCCAGCGCAACCGACCAGAGAATTTCCGGGCCGGACTCCGGCCAGCTGTCCGCCAGTTTCACCTCGGCTTTACAGATGTTATCAGAATCCGGACCGCGGAAACGCGGCCACGCACCGGGCAGACCGGACGGAACGCCGTCGAATTTTTCAAGCGTTCCGGTCAGATCCACGTTCAGGTTGCCGGCGACGGGTTGTTTCGTTCCGGCAGGACTGCCGTCCATGCCGGGCAGACTGCGCGTCAGTCCGCGCGCCGGATCATACGCGAACCAGCGTGAAAGCAAATAGACAGCAAGCCCGCCGCATAGAATGAGGACGGGCAGCGTCGCCATCAGACTGGTTGTCTTTTGTTTCATGCTTCGGGCGCATTCAGGAAACACATCCGGTCTGTTTCATTTCAGATTCAGACACTTCATCACGGTGTGATCCCGGACAAGCAGTTTGCCGCCGGACAGAGCAATCGGCGCCCAGGTCTGTCCTTTTTCGGGCAGAACAGCGGCCGACGCAAGTACCTTGAACTCTTTCGGCGAAGCTTCAATCAGATGCAGCTTCCCGGAATCGCCGTCGAGACCGATCAGCATTCCGTCGGCGGCAATAATATTCAGATCATTGAACGCAGGACCGCCTTCGGCCTTGCCGCTCTCCCACTTTACATTTCCTTCCAGATCCATGCAGACGAGTCCCCGCCGGGGGTTTTTCGTTGTGCCGCCGACAAACAGATAATTGTTTACAAAAACCGGCTGCTCAATCTGTGTCGCCGCGCGTTCGGTTTTAAACAGTTCTTTGATTTCGCAGCCGCCCTCTTTTTTCTCCACCTTAATCAGCGCGGAAACGGATTTGTAGCCGGATGTGATGAACAGCGTATTGCGGTTAACCTGGACCGGATGGGGAATCGGAGCCTCGCAGGACCAGCCTTCATAACTCCAAAGCACCTTTCCGTCTTTCGGCGAAACGGCAAAAACATATGTGGGGAGCGGCGTTCCCTTTGGCTCCTCGTTCTCCGCGGCCGCAGCCGCAGCCGCAGCCGCATCCGCCGGCTTGGCGCGGCGGGCCGGTTTCGCAGGCTTGGCCCCGCCCGCTACCATAAGAATCTGCTCTTCACCGTCGATGGAAATCATGGCTGGCGAAACGTACCCGTCTCCGGAGAATCCGGGCGTTTTCCAGACTTCCCTGCCGGAGTCTTTATCCAAAGCCACCAGACTTGCGGTTGCCGTCAGCGGCGCGATGATGACCAGATTTCCGGCCAGTACCGGCGACTGAGCAACTCCCCAGCCGCTCCGTTTTCTGCCGTATTCTTTAATCAGGTTGTGCTGCCACTTTATCTGGTGAGATTTTAAATCCACGCAGACCACTGTTCCGAGAAGCGTCACGGCATACAGGGTGTCGTCCGTTACCGTCGGCGTACCGCGGGTTCCCGGATACTTTTTATCCACCGATCCGGGATCGTCAAACGAACAGGTCCAAAGCTCCTTGCCGGAATCCAGCGCAAGACACCGAACACTGCTGCGGACTCCGTCGTGCTCCAGCAGATACACCGAACCGTTTTTGACAGCAGGACCGGCATAGCCGCTGGTCACCTTCGCACTCCACAGCACGGCAGGACCGGCGGCAGGCCAGCTGTGCGCCAGTCCGGTTTCCGTCGACGTATTGTTCCGGTCCGGTCCGCAAAACTGCGGCCAGTCCGCGGCGAACACCGTGGTAAAAAAAACAAGCCCTGCCACTGTACAAATCCCTGCTTTATGCACCATCTGCCGACTCCTTGTTTAAATCAACCCGTGCGCCATTCTATGAACGCGGAGTGTACCTTTGAAGCGCCTCCACCGTAAAGATCAGCGGATACATTTTCTCCGAATACCACAGACGCGCAAAGTACAGCCCGATCGGCGCCGCCGGAAATACCGTTCCGTTTCCCGTCATTTCCAGCAGCCGCTCCAGTCCTTTCCCTGTCAGACCCGCCGCCAGCGCGGTTTCCTCAACCGAACTTCCCCAGCCGCCGTCCGGATTCTGCGCGGCTTCCAGCCAGAGAAATCCGCGCCGCCTCATTTCTCCGACAACCGGAAATTCGGCCTCATCCAGTTCGCGCAGCGCTTCCAGCACACGAACCGTTCCGTAAACCGGATTTTCATGATTCCGGTTCGCCTGACTGCCGAACCAGAGCGGAAGCCACGAACCGTCGGCGCGCTGCTGCTTTTTCAAATAACGCAGACCCCGGCGGATCGAGTGTTCTATTTCTGCAGAAAGTCCGGAATCAACGGCTCCGCGCCAAACGATAAACGCGCGGATCATGTGCGCCGTCAGATCCGGACAGCTGCGGTCGAACGGCAGTTTTCCCCAGCCTTTACAGAACGTCGGCATTCCGCCGTCACGGTTCTGCAAATCCAACAGCCACCGAATCCCTTTTTCGGGCGCGTCCGCATCGCAGCCCAGCCGGCGGAGTGCGATCAGCGCGGCGGCCGTATCATCCGCGTCGGGCACTCCGCCTTTTTCATAGGTCCAGCCCCAGCCGCCGGGCGCGGCATGAGTGAACGGATGTTCCTCTTGCCGCTGATTCTCCAGCAGATACGACCGGATGCTGTTTTTCTGTTTGTCCGGAAGATCGCCGTCCAGCGCGCGGACCGCCAGCGAGGTTACCCAGGTTGAAAGATTAACGTCGATCGGCCAGCTGCCGTCTGCGCGCACCGTGTTTTCCAGAAACCGGAAACACGACTGCGCCGCCGGATGACGGCCGTATCCCGCAGCCGACAAACTCATCGCCACGAACCCGGTCAGCGGCGCGGCTTCGAGAAAGCCGCCGCTTTCGGGCTGAATTTTCTGCAGAATGTCCAGCGCGCGCGGAATGATCCGCTGCCGGACAAACGAACCGTGCGCCGGACGGCTGACATGCCGTACCAGCCCGATCGCAATCAGCGCAGGCAGCGCATAGCTGACCACCGGAAGCCGGAGAAATCTGTAGAAGCGGTGCGGAAATACCGCCAGCTCGAACGGAAGCTGCGGCACAACCGACCAGTCGTCACCCAGCTTTCCCGCAAGCATGCACATCGTCAGAATCGGAACGGAAAAGGTGCGGTCGGCACCGTAGTGTTCGAGAATAGACCGGACAACTTCCTGCGGCGTACCGGTCTCTTCATCCAGCACACAGCGGCAAAGCAGCGTCGTCGTAAAATTGCTCGGACTCTCCGGAGTGTCGCCCCAGCCGCCGTCGGCATTGCGATGGGTTTTCAGCCACTGAAATCCGCGTTCCGCCAGTCCGGTTTTCCCGGCAGTCTTCAGCGCAAACGAAGCCACCGCCGTCGCCAGCGCGGAACTCGACAGCTCTCCTTCCCAGCGGCCGGCCGGCGTCAGCCCGGCAAGCAGCAACTTCCGCGATGAGGCCAACGCCGCTTCAAAATGTTTTTTCTCCGCGCCCATTTCTTATCTTTCACAAGCCGGATCTACGGGCTTCGCCCTAAGTTCCGGCTTTACCCGGTACTGCCGGAACTCAGCCGTACCCGGCGTGGATCCGGCAATCTCCGGCTCAGATTAATTCCTTAACCGATTCGTCCAGACAATACCACGGCCATTTCCGCCAGTCGGTCACCAATCCGGCCTTCATCGGATTGTTTAGAATATACCGGATCGTTCCTTCAAATTTTTCCCGGTTTCGAATCCAATGATCAAACTGTTCACGCGCCCAGAACGGCCCGCTTCTGCCAAGAATCTGATTCACTTTGTGCGCTGAAAACCGTTTGAAATGAGCAAGATCATTCGGGAGCTCGCCGGAGCGCCCGTCCTCACTGCGCATTAACAGGTGAAGATGCGTTGGCATCACAACCCCGGCATAAATGCGCCAACCGCGTTCTGCGCGGAGCCAGTCCAGATTTTTCAGAACCATCGAGGCGATATCAGGATCAGCCAGCCATGCTCTTCCCGATTCGCACACATCCAGAATTTTTTCTAATTTCAAAAACTGTCTGCGCTGCAAATGAAGAAGTTTCGGCGAATCCGGCGAGGAAGCTTCCAGACTATTTCGCTTTTCCTGCAACGTCCGCATAACGGTTTGCGGAAGTGTTCCATGCAGACGGATGGTAACAAAGTATGACCGGTCTGACACCAGCCAGTGAGGCAGGTTCCGCCGGAAGAACTTCACTGTGTTTTCCATCCTTCTCTCCATCTGAAGCCGGAGCTACGCGCTTCGCGCTAAGCTCAGGCTTTACCAATTCCCACTCATAAGCCGAACCTGAAAGTTCCGGCTTTATTAAAGTACTGCCGGAACTCAGCCGTACCCGGCGTGGATCCGGCAACCTATTCCATTAAACATCCGAGACTGAGCAGCGCGTAAAAGGTATATTCGACGTCTTCGAATTCGTCCGTCACATGTCCGGCGAAGCCGCCGCTGTCACGCCAGAGAGATTCGATAAATTCCATACACGGTCTGCGGACGGGATCGAGATCCGCCCGGAGAATCCGCAGCGCAAAAAGCGCGGTGGCGGTGGAAAGCAGGTCGGCGGAATTCAGCTGATCTGTCGCGGCGAAGCCGCCGGAACGGCAGACCCGGTTGAGCAATACCCCGGCGGCGACTTTTTCTGACGTCCGGTTGACGATGACCGCCGCGGCCAGATTCGGCGTCGGATCCGCAAGTGAAACGGGTTGCGGCGCAGCCGGCAGACGGGCGATCCCCAGACAGTCGCCGGTCAGCTGTTTCAGGAAAAAATCATATGCGGATTCCGCCGGCAGCTCTTCCATGTTCCGGAAAAGCTGCCGCCGCGTTTTACCCGTCATGGGGAAAGCTGTGCGCAAGCGGATCAGACAGCACAGATGAACGAGATCAAGCTCTTCGCCCAATCCGAACGGCCGGATATATTTCCAAAGCGGCCACACCGGAATACGCCAGCCAAGAGCCTTCAGCCCGGCGGCGGCGAAGACGGTGTAGTAGAGATCGCTCTCCGCGCTTTTCCCTCTGAATCCGCCGCCGGGATTCTGCCGGCTGAGGATGAAGCGGGCGATTTCGCTGCGCGATTCCTGTTCCAGAAACCGGCGGGAACAGGCGGCAGTGCAAATCAGGCGGTCGGCCAGAGACTGCATGGCGTCATCCTCCGCCCAGCATTTTAGCGGCAACCCGCCGGAGCAGACTTTTGAGCAGCGCGTTTTTCAGCGGATTGAGCGCGCGGACGGCTTCGTTTTTATAATGCTCGAGCAGCTGCGCCGCTTTTTCGGGAATCATCAGCTCATCAAAGAAATGGCTCAATTGCGCGGTTTCAGCGGTCAGCCGGAGCGACGGCGAATGGTCGTTGGCCAGCGCAAGCAGCAGCGAAGCGCGGAGGTCGCGCGCTTCGCCGGATTTATATTCTTCAAGGTCGTCGCGGATCTGATAGGCGATGCCGAGCGATTCGCTGAAAGACTGAAGCGTTTCGAGCAGCGCGCGATCCGCCCCGGCGGCGACGGCGCCGAGCAGAAGCGCCGCGCCGAAGGCCGGCGCGGTTTTGCGGCGGAAAATTTCAATGATTTCTTTTGAGGTGAACGTCTTGCCGTTCGCCAGACCGTAGAGTTCCTCGCCCTGCCCGATACAGAGGGTGCGGTGGTTTTCGGCGGCGATGCGCAGCAGTCCGGCGGTGCGGGTTTCAACCGAGGCGATCCAGCGGTAGCCTTCGCCGACCAGCAGGTCGCCGGCGTTGATGGCGACGGCGAGGCCGTATTGCCGGTGAAGCGCCGGTTCGCCGTAGCGCAGGTCGTCGCCGTCTTCGATATCGTCGTGAATAAGCGAGGCTTTGTGGAAGCATTCGACGGCGATAGCCAGGCGGCGGACTTCGTCGGGCAGTTCGGTCGTGCCGCCGTTGAGCGCGCTGTAGGTGCAGGCCAGCAGATAGGGCCGCCAGCGTTTGCCGTCTTTGAGCAGCCACTCGCAGGCGATCTGTCCGGTACGGGTTTCTGTATTCCAATCGCCGGAAGCGGAGAACCATCCGTCGACGACTTCGCGCAGACGGACAGTATCAAGCGTGTTTTTCCAGGGTGTGGAGGATTTCAGCCTGATCGCATCGCGGACATGCTCGACGTCGATTTCCGTTCCGGCGCAGCCGTCGACGGTCAGCGGAATCGCGAGACCGGGAATGGCGCCGTCCGCCATGCGCGAAAACGATTTTTCCAGCGCGGAGAGACAGCTGACGCCGACGACCGCATCCACTTTGCCGCCTTCCAGCAGTCTGGAAACGACCGTCGAACCTTCCGCGATCAGTACGACGTAGCCCAGTTCTTCGGCCAGCGCCTGAAGTCCGCCGATATTGCACCGTCCGCACTCTTCGCAGAGCAGGCCGAACTCATCGGGTTTGGCCGGACATTCTTTGACGTCGCGCAGGCATTGCGGAAGAAGGAGCAGGCGGCGTTCGTACGGAATGGCGGCGACGGTGTCGCGCCAGACTTCGTTGTTAAGCAGCACCATCACATAGTCGATCAGCCCCGGATGTGCGGCGATGTTTCCGGCATGGTCGCGCAGTTCTTCCATCGAGAGCGGCGGCACCAGCTGATGTTCCGCGGCGTACTGAGAAACAGCAAGCAGAACCTGCTCGCGTTCGAACCGGTCCGCCGGAACCCCGTATTTTGCCGCCGTTTGTTTCATCACCCGTACGCTCCGAAACCGAAAAACCAGTGCCGCTTTGCAAAACGGTAGGCCCGGCTGCGCTCCGGAATTTCTTCGCCGGGCTGATGATGGCTGCCGCAGGAACACGTCCGGCCAAGCTCGGCCAGCAGTGTGCCGCGTCCGGAGCTGTCGACCGCGCCCGTGCTTCGGATAAAGTCCGCGAGCTGACCGGGGTGCTCCATGATGATGCAGCCCTGCGTGGTTTTGCAGCACATCCTGCGGAAGTCGGCGAGGAATTTGGAACGGTTGAAAAGGTCGTAAAGTCCGGTTCCGTCGCCGATGTTGTCCCTGGCGAACTGAAGCGGCGGACACGGTTCGATGTATCCGTCGGGACTGACGTGATTGGCGATGCCGACCGCCGCCGGGCAGAGCGCTCTGCCCTGATCGTCCCAGTAGGCGTCAACCACCACCAGCGGCGCTGTGAGGCGGATATCAACGATGAAGCGGCGCAGGCGGGTGATCTGTTCCGCGTCGAGCGCGAGTTCCGGCGACGGATTCGGGCCGACGGGGCGGTAGATGTAATACCAGAGATAGTGCGCGCCGAGCGCGGCGGCATCGTTCACAAATTTTCCGGTGGCGAGGTCGTCGATGTTGGATTTGCAGACGCTGGTGCAGACGCCGGTGACGAGCCGGTTCGCGCGGCAGTTGGCCAGTCCCGCCAGCGTCTGTTCATACACTTTGTTTCCGCCGCGGCGCACGTCGCTGACTTCTTCAAGCCCTTCGATGCTGATCAGCGGACTGATGTTTCCGATGCGCCGCATTTCTTTCGCGACGGCATCGGTGATCATCGTGCCGTTGGTGAAGAGCAGGAAATAACAGTCGGGATGTTTTTCGAACACCTTGAAGAGGCCGTCATAGAGCAGCGGCTCGCCGCCGAGGATACCGAAGAAGCAGGAGCCCTGCGCCTTGCATTCCGTAATGACGTTATCGAGTGTGCCGGGCGCGATCTGTCTGGGCGGATTGGTTTGCGACACCCAGCACCCCTGGCAGGCGAGGTTGCAGGCGTTGGTGACCGACAGAAACAGAAACGCCGGAAAATATTCGCCGCGCTTCAGGCGCTTCTGGAATTTTTCGATGGAGCGCATTCCTTTGAAGCCGAAGTTGTAGATGAACTTCCACAGCAGCCGCTTGTCCGGCTCGGTCAGCATCCGCTTCATCAGAGTCGCGCTCATGCCTTGTCCTCCGAACATTTCTTCCGTTCCGCCAGCGCCTGTTCGACTTTCTTCTGATCGAGCAGCGAGCGGCGCTTCTGCTTGCGGGCATTCAGCGCGGCGTAAACATCGCCGCCGAGAATTTCATCGACGTTGATTCTGATGTTCGCTTTGAGCGCTTCCTCGTCGGAAATCTCCGCCCCGTTGATCGGCGCTTCGCCAACCTTCGGGAAAATGATCGCGGCGGCGGGACAGATCCGCGCGCAGGCCGGGCAGTTGTTTTTGCAGCTGTGCGGATTCACTACGCGGATTTTCCCGGCGGAATCCTTTTCGTAGACACCGAACAGGCAGAACTCGAAACACTGCCCGCAGTTCGTGCAGCGGTCTTCGTCCAGAACCGGGTACCAGGCGGTATCGGATTCAGCGGACGGGCCGCCGGACGGAATGCGAAGGTTGATAAATTCTGTATTTTGCGGAAGCGGAAAGCCGGCAAAGGCGAACAGCGCGCGGACTGCGCGCGGATGGCAGGCGCAAACAACCGGCGCATCCGCACCGGCGATTTGTCCGAGAACCGGGTCTTTTGCGGCCGCCGCCCCGCAGAGATCGGATACCGGGATCGCCCCGTCCTGCCGCAAAAGCGGTTCGAGCGCCTCCCGGTTGAGCAGGCGGCGCCCGGCGCAGCGGCAGATCAGGAGTGTCTTATTTGCTGACATCGATCGCGACGAGCGTTCCCTTGTCATTGCGGCAGTAAATGATGCCGTTCGCCAGTACCGGTGCGGTCCAGCAGAGCGGGCCGATTCCGGTGTCCAGTTTCGAAATCTCGTTATATTTCTTGGCGGAGACGTCCACGAAGCTGAGCGATCCGTCTTCGTCGAGTACGATCAGTCTGCCGTCGGCGGCCATCAGCGAGCCGAAGCTGACCGGCGCGCTCCACTTCTCGGAACCGTCGGCGGCGGAAACACAGCGCAGGACGCTTTTCCCTTTCGCCTGTCCGTCGACACCGTAAATAAAGCCGTCGATACAAACACAGCTGCCGAAATGCGCTTTGATCAGGCTGTTTTCCCAAACCGGTTTCAGCGCGCCGGAGGAAAAGTCGAGCATCGCGCAGCCATGATCGTAACCGGAGGAAATGAAAATCCTGTCGCCGATGACAAGGGGATCCGCTCCGTTAATCTTGTATTTGGTTTCCCAGTCGAAGGAGCTGATTTTTTTCCCGGTCAGGGCTTCGACGATCTGCAGGCCGGACGCCGAGAAGATCGCGGCGCAACGTGTTCCGTTGCGGTCAAAGAGAACGGGTGAGGCATAGCTCGCCGCGCCCTCACTCTTCCATTTGATTTTCCCGCTGTTTTTGTCGACAGCCATTCCGGTTTCGCCGGCGTTGAGCAGAATCAGATCCTCTTCGATGACCGGAGAAGAAGACAGGCCCCATTTGATGTTCTGACTGCCGGATCCGGCGAGCACATCCGTTTTCCACTTCACCTTGCCGGAACCGGCGTCGAAGCAGATCAGCTGGCCGTCACGGCTGAGGGTATAAACAGAATCTGCATCGCACACCGGAGTTGCCCGCGGGCCTTTATAAGGTCCCGGCTGGCAGGAATAGGAATAGGACCAGATTTCATTTCCGGTTTTGGCATCAAGACAGTAGACCGTGTCGGTCTTCTCATCGCCGGACTTCAGACCCATCGTGTAGAGCCTGCCGCCTTTAACACTCACGGAGGAATAACCGTCGCCCAGCTCCTTCGTCCAGAGTTTTTTGGCGTTCTTCGGGTTCCAGCCGGTTTCTTTTGAAATTCCGTTACGGTCCGGGCCGCGCCAGACCGGCCAGTCGTTGCAATATCCGCCGGCAGCGATCGCGGCAACCATCAAACTGAGCATCCATTTTCCCATAGAATCCTCCTGACCGCTCTGCGGCGGCTATTGTGCGTCAAGAAGACCAAATTCAGCAGTTTTTTACACTCCTTAACTTCCTGAATTTTGGGAAGAACCCTTTTGCGCTATTCATCTTTCCGGTGGCAATCGAACCCGATCTGCCGGTTTGACGGCTCCGGCGGCGGAGCCAGCAGCGGCTGGAGCTGTTCCCAGATCACACCAAGCGCCCGGTCGTGTTCCAGCAGGGTTTTATCGATTTCCGCCAGCCGCTTGAGAATCGCCGCATTAGCGGCCAGCTGTTCGCGCATCCGGACAAACGCCCGAACCACAAACACGCTCATCGCCACCGCTTCCGGACTGTTCAGCACGGTCGCCGCCATAATCGCGCCGTGTTCGGTAAAAGCGGCAGGAAGCTGATGAGAAAACTTAACCTGCACGAGGTGGTCACAATTTGTGACCACCTCTTCTTTTTCATCCTCGGTCAGCCGGAACATAAAATCCTCCGGGAACCGGTCGATATTGCGTTTAACCGCCTGGTTCAGCGCTTTGGTCGATACGCCGTAAATTTCCGCGAGATCGGCGTCCAGAATTACCTTCTGGTTGCGCAGGGTCAGAATCAGAGGTTCAATCAGTTTCAGTTCGTTCATGTCAGGCCGTCTCCGTAAAGCGTCAGGAAAGCTTCTGACATATCTTTACAAGCCTTGGAGGCTGAAAAGGCGGCCGGCTACCAGAACCAGTAGGCGCCGGTATGGACGGCGTACCAGCCGAGCAGGCCGTTGGTGAAAGCGTGCGCCCAAATCGCGGCCCAGATGTCGCGGGTTTTCACCATCAGCCAGGTGAAAAACAGGCCGCAGAGAAAGCCCATCAGCCATTCGTTGTGTTCGACAGCGAAGAGCGCGGCGACCAGGATGCACATTTTCGAGTCCATCACGCCGGGGTCTTTCCTGAAAAACGGGCTGCCCTGCATCCAGCGGTAGACAAAGCCGCGGAACATGAACTCTTCGATGGCGCCGATCACCAGCGTCGTGCCGAGCATGTGAATCCAGAAGAGCGGCCAGCCGGTAGCGCGCGGGTCGTAGTGATAAAGGCCGTTCGCGCCCAGCTCCAGCGGTTCGCGCAGCTTGCCGAACTTGGTCAGCCCGACCAGATAGCGCTCGTAGAATTCGCTGATTTTCGGGAAGGCGCTTTTGAAAAATTCCGATTCGAGCCCGACCCAGAACACAAACACCAGCAGGCCGACCGCCAGCGCGAGCGGAACGTTTTTGAGCTGCGGCGGCGTGTACCAGCGCCACGGCCGGCAGATCAGCAGGAGAATAATGCCGCCGGCGGTCTGAACGGCATAGCGCGTTCCGGACGGATCGCCCAGCAGCGACATCATCAGCAGCCAGGCCATAAACGGAATAACGTGCGCCCAGACGGCCCGGTCGTTTTCCTTATCCAGCTCCGGCGTCCAATCGGCTTTGGTTTTGGCAGACATGGGCGGAAACTACCGGACGCCTTTGCGGCAGAAAAGTAAAAACGCCCGGGGCCGTCAGTTAATAAACAGGATGGTGGCGTTCAGCGCGCCGGCAAACGAAATCCAGATGAAATAGGGTAGCATCAGCAGCGCCGCCGCAAAACTGCGCAGACTGAACAGCGCGATACAGAGCAGAATCTGGAACCAGAGCAGAATCAGAACCGCCAGCGCCAGATCCGGACGGTGCAGTCCGAAAAACACCGGAGTCCACAGCGCGTTCAGAACCAGCTGGGCGCCATAGACGGAGAATTCCGCGCGGCGGTGCTCGCGCGGTCCGCGCGTCCACGCAAAATAGCCCGCCAGACCGATAATCAAATAAAGCGCCGACCAGACCGGGCCGAACACGGCGGCCGGCGGATTCCACTCCGGCTTATACAGCGCTTCGTACCAGCCGCCGGTCTGCACAAAAACCGCGCTCAGCGCCGGAAGAAATGCAATCCCGACAAACAAAACAACCTGTCCTGCCCGCTTCAGCATTTTCATGCGCGGAGTCTATCCGAGACATTGGGCCGGAGCAAAAAGAAAGCAACCCCGCCTTTGCGTCTTCCACCCCCAGCGGCCGTTCCCCCACGCCCATACGCGGCACGGTTCCGGCTTTTGCCGAGGCCGATGAATCGGTATGCCGCGAGGAACTGACGACCGCGGTTGTTCCGCGCTGAGGCCCTTCCGCAGCAAAGACGGCCCGACATAAAACAGAGTACAGGCCGTAATAGCAGGTAGATCTGTTTCTTATTTCTTTATTCAGTGGGCGCTTTCTGAAAAACCGCGATTTCCGAAAAACCGGCGTTCATGGTTTTCGGTCCAACCCGGGTGATAATGACCTCCATCCACTTGACGATTTTTTCCGGAAAATTCAGCTGGAAAGGTGCCGTGCCGTCGTTAGGCAGTTCGCCGACCATCGCGCTGGTGCCATCGCTGAAATTAATCCACGCAGCCAGCACCTGATCCTTTTCATTAGGCCGGTCAAACAGCCAGACATCTTCGATCTTCACCGGTTTGGCCCAGGTCAGTTTCACTTTTGCGCCGGTGGTCTCCTGATTACTGGTCCATTCCGCCGCCGGATTGTCGGGAAGCCCTTGCGCCACGCCGTCCACAAGAGCTTCCGGCAGAGAACTGCTTGCTGAGGTAGATGCTGCAACCTTGGCGGAGCGCGCCAGATTCAGATCACTTTTCAGCGCTTGCGCCTGAGCTTCGAGCGCCTTGGCGCCTTTCACTTGCGGAAAGGCGACGCGCCGAAGCAGGTTCACGCCCATCGGCTGAAGTTCCACCGGCTCGCTCTGGCCGGTTTTCCGGTTGATCAGGCGGCCGGTCAGTCGCACCGGCGCAGTGATCCATGGGTTGCCTTGCACTGCGCTTTGAACACAGTTGAACGCTTCGCCTTTTTCCTCTGCGGCGTAGTCCCAGAAGGCTCCGGCCTTGGGCGTGTATTCATAATCCCCAAAACCGGCCACCGGATAGGTCTTGATCTGTTTGCTTTCGGAGGGAATCGGCAGCGCATACACCAGCGGACCGCGTTTCCAGTACACTTCGCCGTTGGCCATCGTCTTGCGTTCGACATCCGGCTTAAACGAAACGGTAATATGGTCGCCTTTCTTCCACTCTTTGGTGAGTACGCGCCAGCCGCTGTCATCCACCATGGTCGCGCCCGCCGCGACAACATTCATACTGCCCGCCCAGGCGGGAATTCGCAGACGGATACTGCAAGCGACCGGCTTCTCCGGCGTGACCGTCATCCGTATTTCGTCTTCGAACGGATAGCCGGTGTCAGACGTGATTTGAATCTTTACGTCCTTGATGCTGGTCCGAAGCTCGTTCGGCGCATAGTTCACCGCCACCAGACCGCGGCCGTCGGCGGTTTTCATCCACAGCCCGTCGGTAAAATAGGGGAAGAAGCACAGGGCGCCGACCGAGCAGCAGGCGGCCACTTCTTCGTGGGTCGGCGAGAGCTTCATGCGTCCGCCGTTCTTTTTGGAGACCGCTGCGTATTGGTTATCCACTGAACAGTATTGATTGCCTTTGCCATCCCGCAACCGTGCGCCTTGCGCGTAATTAAACGCCAGCACCTCAGCGGCATCGGCCGCTTTTACATCCCGGGTCTTTTCCACGCCGGATTGTAACGTGAAGACCAGAAATCCCTGCGTACAGTATTCGCTGCCGATATACGGACTGCCGGCCCGTTCAAGAATATCTTCATCACTGATGCACGCGCCGCCCGCGTTTTGATGGCGCGACAGTTTAAGTAAAAAGTTGTCTGCCGCCGCCCGGTATTTCGCCTCGCCGGTGGTATAGGCCAGGAAAAGCGGAACGCGCATATGCTCCACCGTATGTGCGCCGTGGCCGTTCAGCGGCTTGTTCGGGTCGGAAAGATTCTTCAGCAGCGAATCGAACTCGCGGACCTCCGGTATAGCGTTATAGCCGTCGTACATAAACTTGGCGAACGCCACATAGCTCCGGTCGCCGGTGAGCCGGTAGAGCTCTTCGCAAACGTCCACAAACATCAGGCTGTGCGGCGGACCGCCGCGCCCGATGCTGCCGGGCCAGTACGGCCGATCCGGACCGTATTTTGACATCACCAGCTTCGTCGCGCGCTGCACGGCGCTGAGTACATCTTCCCGCCCGGTCAGCTCATAGTAGGCCAGCAGTCCGCGGTAAAGACACGCCTGTGTCCACAAGTCACCGTTCTGTACGTGAATGGGCGACTGGAACCGTTCAGCTTTCGGCATAACACCGAGATAGCCGTCCGCTTCCTGCATCGCGAGAATCTGCGTGACGAGTTCATCCGCCCTGCGCTTGGCGGGTTCATCGCCGGAGAGATAGGCGGCGCGAACCAATCCGTCGAGCCAGACGCCGGTTGTTTCGCCGGGCCACCAGGTTTTATCCGGTGTCGTTTTTTTCGCGCTGTCGAAAAACGTCGGCAGAATATGCTTCGGCGTCAGCTTATCCATCACCGGCCCGTAGCCGTTGGTCATATCCATGCGGATCTGCTCCAGCAGCCAGCCGCGCGGCTGCACTTCGCCGACGTGGAGGAATTTAAATTGATCTGCCGGGGCCTCAGCGGCGAAAAGAGAACGGGTTGCGGCGGTAAAAAATGTGACGAGTAATAACCGGATCGGTGCGTTCATGCGGGATCTCCTTTGAAAACGGACTGTATCAACGGCCTGCACCCTATCAATCCTGAACGAAGACGGACATAGCTGAAATGAACATTCTTCATGCCGATTCCGATCATTCTGCGCTGACCGGCGGAAAGGCGCGACACCGGCACCGTCCTGTGCTACATCCTCCCGCCATGCCGATCCTCCTGAAAAACCAAACCGCCGACGAACTGCACCGCCAGCTGGGCATCACCGCCCGGCAGGCGCGCATGATTCAGGCCGTCGTCATCCGGAAAGGCCAACTGCCGGAGGTGCAGGCCGAGATTTCTGAAAAGGCACTGAAAGCTCTCCGGGCCGCAACAGAGATTCCCAACCTGACCGTTTCAGATAAACAGGTGTCGCCGCAGGACGGCTTCGCCAAATATCTCTTTCGCGGCGACGGACCCGAACCCTTCGAAGCCGTCCGCATCCCGCTGCTGCACCGCGAGGAAGATCAGAAATATATCGTCTGCGTCAGCTCGCAGGTCGGCTGCGCCATGGGCTGCTCCTTCTGCTACACCGGAAAAATGGGCTTCATCCGCAATCTCTCCGCGTGGGAAATGGTCGATCAGGTGTTGAAAATCCGCGACGACTCAGACCATCCGGTGCGCGGCGTCGTCTTCATGGGCATGGGCGAACCGCTGCTCAACTACGACGAGGTCATCCGCGCCGCGCGCATTCTCTCCGAACCGTGCGGCGGCGCCATCTCCGCCAAAGCCATCACCGTTTCCACCTCCGGCATCGCCCCCGCCATCCGCCGCTTCACTGCCGAAAAACAGCCGTTCCGGCTGGTCGTCTCGCTCACCTCCGCCGATCCGCAAAAGCGGCGCGACCTCATGCCGGTCGAAGGATTGCACCCGACCGCCGAACTGATGGACGCGCTCCGCGAACGCCACGCCGTCACCGGCGAACGCACCACACTGGCGTGGACCATGATTTCCGGCCTCAACACCGGCGAAGAAGATGCCAAACAGCTGGCCGAACTGACCCGCGGGCTGCCGGTTAAACTCGACCTGATTGACGTAAATGACCCGTCCGGAAAATATATTCCGCCGTCACCGGAAGAACTCTCTGCATTCCGCGACGCCTTACGCCTGCACCTTGCCGCACCCGTCGCCCGCCGTTACAGCGGCGGAAAGGATATCGGTGCCGCCTGCGGCCTGCTCGCCGGTCAGAAGTAAGTAAAGCCGGAACTTAGAGCGAAGCTCGTAGATCCGGCTTACGGGCGGACCAAATAGATGAGCTTGCCGGATCCACGCCGGGTACGGCTGAGTTCCGGCAGTACTTTGAGAAACCATGCGTTCCGCGACGCCTTACGCCTGCACCTCGCCGCGCCCGTTGTCCGCCGTTACAGCGGCGGTAAGGATATCGGGGCCGCCTGCGGCCTGCTCGCCGGAACACTTCGCTAACATCAAAATTTCGGGAAGACACCGGGGTGAGAATTTTCCGGCTGAAATACTTATGTCTTTCCGCCGAAGAAAAACACCATCTTGTCCTTTGGCCGAACAAAAATTATTTCCGCCGCC
>Ga0209099_1001796_pt1 | contig 20477 bp, 12 predicted proteins | sample AD_JPNHW2_MetaG_FD_184430 | JGI IMG/M metagenome (GOLD analysis project Ga0209099, IMG submission 184430) | Active sludge microbial communities of municipal wastewater-treating anaerobic digesters from Japan - AD_JPNHW2_MetaG (SPAdes) (version 2) | ecosystem: Engineered > Bioreactor > Anaerobic... | reverse complement strand
ATGGAAAGTGTGCATCTGTTGAAAAGAAATGGTGTTAAAGTTTCCGTCATGACACCTGTTCTAAAAAGTGTGAAAAACTGGTCTAAACTGCATGGACTCATGAAAGAAAAAGACATTCCGTGGAGCTGCTCACCCAACATTCATTCATCATTTGATGAAAGAAATGAGGTTGAAAAATTCAAAGGAACATTCGAGGATCATTTGCGTTTTCTGGAATTTGCAAACCGTCATGAAGATCAGAAGATCGCAAATATTGATGACATGTGCTTCAAACAATGCAGCGGGGGTGAAACTGTTGCGTGTATCGGTCCTGATCTTTCTGTCAGGGCTTGCATCTCTTTTCCTGAAAAAGCCGGAATTTATGAATATGGAAATGCATCGAAACTTCTAAAAACTGCACGGAATCAGCTCCTTCAGAGATTTTCCATCCTCGAATGCCATAATTGTGACCTTGTAAAGTTCTGTTCTCCGTGTCCTGCTAAAATCAAAATCGACAATGGTGTCGGAATTTGTGAACAAAGCAGAAAAGAATATGCAAAAGCTTTAAAAACTTGATTGAAACTGCATATGAATGTAGAATTTGGGGTAACTTTTTTATGAGGTCATTTTGAGAAAAGAACTTAAAATCTGTACCGCTATCAGAAACAAAGAATTCGAGGACCGGGTCGTTCTCATATCCGGAACACAGGGGTGGAAACATTCTTTTGTGAACATTGATGATATTGTAAGCGAACACCGGAGAGATTCTCTTTTCTTCATTGTTGAAGACAGCTATGCCTCAATTCTGGAACTTATTGAACTGCATAATTCATGTGATCTTAATTTTATTCCTGTCATTGTTGTTTCTGAAAAAGACTCAAAATATTCAAACTGGATAAAAGCTGTCAAGTATCCGGAAAAATATTTTCACACAAACATTGATTTTCTGAGCGAATCAATGGTTCAAATTGTAAGAACAATGGATGTTTTAAGAGACACTTATTACTATAAAAGAACATCCCAGTTCAGAGAAAACACTGCGGCATCTTATAAAGAAAACGAACATTTCCAGGATTTTATAGGCGAAATTCTTGTCAAGCTTCTTGAACTGCTTTACACAGACAGAGGCTCGATTATGCTTCTTAACGAAAGAAACAACCTTGTTGTTGAAGCCGCCACAAAAAAAGAACTCGTCGGGCTTGAAGTCGCATATAAACCTGACAGCGTTTCATGGACAGTCATTGATACCCAGAAACCGGTCTTTGTTGAAAATATTGAAAGCGATACCCGTTTTAAAAAAGGAGAAGGCTACTCAAAAGACTATTTCCTTTCGCTGCCTATTTTTGTTGATAATAAGATCGCCGGTGTTCTTAATATGTCCGATAAAATCGTTTCGCTGCTCTTTGATACCAGCGATTATAATAATGCGAGCAATCTTTTAAGTATTATTGAACCCTATCTGCTTCTCAATTCTTTAAAAAAGAAACTAAATGGAGAAAAATTGTGACAAGTAACGGATTTGATGCTGACAAAAGAGAAAAAGATGATGTGTTTTTCAGAAACAGAAGGGCTGATATCAGATTGAATCATGAAATACATGTCGATTTTGAAGTTTCAGTTGACGGACCTCATTCTTTCTTTACCGGAATTACACAGGACATCAGCAAAGGCGGAGTTTTTCTTGCAACTCATCAGATATACCCTATCGGAACAAATATGAAGCTGATTTTTCAGGTCGAAGGTGTCGAGTTAGTAGTTGATGCTGTTGTACGCTGGGTAAGATCACTCGAAAGATCAAACAGCGATGATGTTCTTCCCGGCATGGGACTTCAATTTTTAAATCCAGGACCTGAACTCATTAAAGCATTTGACAGTTTTATTGAAAAAAAAGAGCCTCTCCTTGTTGATGTTGACTGACAGCGATTCAACTCCGGCTTCATTATATTGAATCAAAATAGCATTTTTTCTCAAATCGAGTAGAATTTACAGGTATTTTAAAACCACACGAGACGGAATCTCTTTTATAGTGCGTGAGGTGTTGCAGCATGGATTATGATTTCTGCAAACTGGTTGTAAAGGAATCACCAGTCGGTTACGCTTATCATAAAACAATTCTAGATGAAACTGGAAAACCTGTTGACTATATTCTTCTGGAAGCAAATGACGCTTTTGAAAAACTGACCGGACTCAAACTGGAACATATTAAAGGAAAAAAAGTAACTGAATTTCTTCCGGGAATAAAAGACTCTGAATTTGACTGGATCGGAATTTGCGGTGAAGTTGCACTGAAAGGAATTTCAAAAGAATTTGAGCAGTATTCAGAGCAGCTGAAAAAATGGTATAAAGTTAAAGTTCATTCGATTGAGAAGGGGTATTTCGGAACTTATTTTTTTGATATTACAGGCGAAAAAGGGCTTAGTCAGGCGGCAGAAAGTTTTTTCCGGAATTCTTTCGAAAAAATAGATTTTCGCAAAATGACTGACTACATTCTTCAAATATCTTCTGCAAAATATGCAGTGTTTAACATTTATGAAGAAAATGGAAACGAATATACCTCCATGGCCTTTTCAGGTTTAAACAATATTGTCGAAAAAGTGTCGGCAATACTCGGATTTAATATTGTTGGTAAAAAATGGGGACATGATTCTGCAAGAGCTTCAAAAATTGCAGAAAACACTATAACCCGTTTTGAAAATTTTCATTTGCTGACAGGGGGAGAAATCCCTGATCCCGTTGTGCTTCTGTTGGAAAAAACATTCAATCCGGGGGATACTTTTATTGTTAAAATTGTTAAAGATTCAAGAATGATTGGTGATTTTACTCTTTTTTTTGGGAAAGAACAATCCCTCGAAAATCAGGGACTGGTTGAACTCTATGCTAAACTTGCCGGATTATTCATATCCAGAAAGAAAGCTGAGGAAGAACTTAAAAAAAGTCATGAAAGATACATGCTCGCTGTGGCTGGAAATCAGGACGGAATCTGGGACTGGGACATTGCGACGGGGGATCTTTTCCTTTCTGAACGATGGAAAGCGATTGTCGGATATAGTGACTATGAAATCCCGAATGCACATGGTGTGTTTCAAAATCTTCTTCATCCGGATGACAAAAAAAGAGTTCGGGATTATTTTGATAGCTATCTGAAAGGAGAGTTCAGTCAATACAACATTGAATTCCGCATGAAACACAAAGACGGATCCTACAGATGGATTCTTGCCAGAGGAGCGGCTTTAACTGATAAAAATGGTATTCCTTACCGTATGGCCGGATCTCATACCGATATAACCGAAAAAAAAGAAACTGAAAAAAAGCTCGAAACTCTTGCTTCAACCGATGATTTGACCGGAATGTGGAACAGACGCTATTTTTTTGAGATCGGAAAAATAGAATTTTCAAGATCGAAAAGATATCAGGCTTCTTTTTCACTTATTATGATTGATATTGATCATTTCAAGAACACGAATGACAGATTCGGACATGCAGCAGGTGATGAAACATTAAAAAACATTTCTGCTGTTTTGAAAAAAAATCTGAGAGATGTTGATCTCATTGCCAGAATGGGTGGTGAGGAATTTGCCGCATTGCTGCCTAATACTGAAATTTCAGGAGCTTTGATTGTAGCAGAAAGACTTAGAAAAGCTGTTGAAGAAACTCCTTTATTGGTTGAAGATAAAACAATCCCGTCAACTATAAGCATCGGCATTTCCGGCTATAAAAACTCATCCTCTCTCGACGAACTGCTCAAAAATGCAGACGCTGCACTTTATATTGCAAAAAATGAAGGGAGAAACTGTATAAGAATATCTGAGGCTGATAATGGAAAATAACAGTTATTTTAAAAGTGTACTTGAAATTTTTCAACACAAATCATCATCTCTTCAGGAATTTCTTGATTTTGCACTTGCCAAAGCGATTGAACTGACAGAAAGCAAGCTCGGATATATTTATCATTATTACGAAGACAGAAAAGAGTTTGTCCTCAACACATGGTCTAATGAAGTGATGAAAGAATGCAGCGTTGTCAATCCGCAATCTATATACACTCTCGAAGAAACCGGTTTCTGGGGTGAAGCTGTCAGGCAGCGTAAGCCGATAATATTAAACAATTTTCAGGCACAGCATCCATTGAAAAAAGGTTATCCTGAAGGTCACGCACCGCTTCATAAATTCATGACTATTCCTGTTTTCAATGGTGATAATATAGTTGCTGTTGTGGGAGTTGCCAACAAAGCGACTGATTATGGTGAAACGGATGTATTGCAACTTACTCTGATGATGGATGCCGTATGGAAGGTGGTCGATCATAAAAGATCTGAAGAAAAACTTAAAAAAAGTGAAGAAAAATATCGCCGTCTTGCGGAAAACATATCCGATGTCGTGTGGATTGCCGATTTAGATGCAAATCTGACTTTTATAACACCATCGGTACAGAAACTCCTTGATGAAACTGTTGAAGAAAATATCAAGAAAAGCTTTAATGAAAGGTTTACTCCTGATTCACTGAAAAAAATACTGCCAATGTTTCAGGAAGAATTTGAAAAGGAACAGATACCCGGAATTGATAAAAACAGATCCCGGATCATTGAAGCAGAACAATATAAAAAGGATGGCTCTACCGTTAATGTTTCAATGCACATTTCATTTATTCGTGATGATGAAGGAAAACCCATCGGATTTCTTGGAGTCACCCGTGACATTACCGCACAGAAAAAAGCTGAAGAAGAAAAGAGTAAACTTCAGATTCGGTTGATGCAGGCTCAGAAAATGGAATCGATCGGCCGTCTTGCCGGAGGAGTGGCGCATGATTTCAACAACATGCTTACTGTCATTATCGGCAGAGCTGAACTTGCTTTAATGAAAACAGATCCGTCAAATCCTGTTTATAAAGAATTAAACGAAATAAAAAACGCTGCGGAACGATCGGCAACACTCACGGCACAACTTCTCGCCTTTGCGAGAAAACAGGTCATCGTTCCGAAAACGATCCAGTTAAATGACACTATTGTAAAAATGTTCGGAATGCTTGAAAAACTTGTCGGAGAAAATATCGAACTACAGCTGCTTCCCGGAAAAAACCTGTGGGATATAAAGATCGACACAACTCAGATAGATCAGATCATTGCAAATCTCTGCGTCAATTCAAAAGATGCGATGGAAGATCACGGAAGGATCGTTATCAGAACTGAAAACCTGATCATCAACAACCCTGACATGGAAAAAACACCGGGACTTAACAAAGGTGAATATGTATGCCTTTCCGTTAGCGACAATGGCTGCGGCATGGACGAAGAAACAAAAAGGCATATATTTGAACCTTTTTTCACTACAAAAGAGAACGGGGAAGGAACCGGTCTCGGGCTTGCAACAATATATGGAGTCGTCAAGCAGAACAAAGGATACATCTATATTGAAAGTAACCCGGAAAACGGATCGGAGTTTACAATTTATTTTCCGCGGCAGATATGATTTCAGGAGGAGAAGTCCAGAGTGAAAAATGAAATAAAAAAAGCAATTGACTTTCTTCTTGAGTCACAGAATACCGATATATCAAAATATGATGAGTCATTTCTGAAAAAAATACTGGAAACCAGAATGTCAGCCAGAATGTTGAGTTCTGCGGGCGATTATTGCGATCTTTTAAATTCGGATAGGAATGAAATAACTGCTCTGCTGAAGTCTCTCAATATTTCTTTCAGTGAGTTTTTCAGGAATACTCTGACATTTGCATATCTGGAAAAAGTTCTTCTTCCCGCAATTATTGAAAAAAAGAAAAAAAACGGGGAAAAGGAAATAAGAATCTGGTCCGCCGCCTGTGCCGGAGGTCAGGAAGCATATAGTATCGCCATTCTTTTTGACGAATTTATTGAAAACTCAAACGGGGTATTGTGCCGGATCTTTGCAACAGATATCAGCAATTCTGAACTGGAAAATGCAAAAAAAGGGATTTTTCAGTCTGCATCTTTAAATAAAGTCAGTTTAAAGCGGATTCAAAACTATTTTGTTCAACAAGGTGAAACATATACCATTTCAAACCGGCTTGCTAAATACATCGAATTTTCTGTTTTTGATCTTCTTTCCGGACATGGATTTTGTCCGCCGGAAAGCATTTATGGAAATTTTGACATAGTTTTTTGCAGCAACCTTCTTTTCTATTATAAGCCTGAATACCGTAAGCTTATTCTCGAAAAAACGGATCACTGTCTTGCACCAAACGGGTATCTGATAACAGGTGAATCGGAATGTGACATCGTGGCGAAGCATCATTACCGCGAAATATTTCCGGCATCAGCGATTTTTCAGCGTAATAATTTTGAGAGGTGAAATAGTATGAAACTTACAGATCTTAAAATCGGAACTCAGCTAAAAGCCGGATTTGCGATTCTTCTAATTTTTGTAATTACACTCGGCGCTGTTTCCTATTTTCAAACTGAAGAAATCCATAAGCAGACAGAAATCATGTATGCCCACCCTCTTCAAGTCAGGGCTGCAATTGGAGAAATGAGAAGTTGTGCAGTTAACATGAGAATGAACATAAGGGATTTTCTGCTGATTGAAGATCAAAAAACCCGTCAGAATATTTTAAATGAAATCGCTATAAACAAAACATGTGTTCTGGAAAGAATTGATATACTCAGAACGGCTTATCTCGGTCCGAAAAAAGATATTGATGCTTTTTCAACAGAATTTACTAAGTGGGTTGCCATCCGTGATGAATCAATCCGGATTGTGGCAACCGGAAGACTCGATGAAGCCAAGCTTCGCCACCAGCCTGGAGGAATAGCTCCAAGTCAGGCAGAAAAAGTGTTTAGTGCATTGGAAAAAATGAGTGAATTCGCCCGTAACAAAGGAGATGAGCTGTATTTTAATTCCAAGAAATTAAACAACACTTTGAGCAGACAGCTGTTTTTTCTTGTTGGAATTATTTTCTTCCTTTCGCTTTTTCTTATGCTGGTTATTTCACATAACATCCAGAAACCACTTAATATTATCATTGAAGCCACACAACGGTTCAGCAATGGTGACATGAATGCGCGAAGCTTATATAAATTAAAAAATGAATTCGGCATGTTATCGGAATCTTTAAATATTCTTGCCGAAACAGTTCAAGAGGAGACAACTTTCAGGGAACATATAGCTCTTCTTAATTCAGCGGTACTTCAGTCAGTGGAATCACATGAATTTAAACTTAAGGTTCTGAGTACATTCATGCAACTGACCGATTCACAGATTGGTGCAGTATATGTTCTCAGTGATGAAAAACCAGAATATATTCCTGCTGAATCGATCGGTATGGAAATTCAAAATTGCAAACCTTTTTCCGCTGATAATTTTGAAGGTGAATTTGGACAAACTCTTATAAACAATGAAATCAGAATAATAAAAAACATTCCAGATGACACTGTTTTCACTTTTGCTTCAGTCACAGGAACTTTTAAACCGGCAGAAATCATAACAATTCCTCTTTCTTCAGGGAACAGAATAGTAGCGGTAGTATCACTTGCAAATATAAAACCTTATTCGCTTGAAGCTGTAAAACTGGCAAAAGACATGCGCAACACTTTTTCAACTGGAATCAGCGCAATTCTTGCCAATCGCAAAATTAAAAATCTGAGCGAAAATCTTGCGAACCAGAATCGGGAACTTGAAACACAGAAAAATGAGATGGCATCACAATCTGCTGAACTTATTGAACAGAATACCGAACTTGAAATGCAGAAAAAACAACTGGACGAAGCCAACAGACTTAAAACAAGCTTTCTTTCAAATATGAGCCATGAACTCCGCACTCCGCTCAATTCGGTTATTGCTCTGTCCGGAGTGTTGAACCGCAGGCTGAAAGATAAAGTTGCCGAGGAAGAATACAGTTATATTGATGTTATCGAACGGAATGGGAAACAGCTTCTTCTGCTTATTAATGACATTCTTGATCTTTCCCGCATTGAAGCAGGCAGAGAAAATCTTGAAATCAGGAAATTCAGCCCATGCGAGCTTCTTCGTGAAGTGATGGAAACGATTGAACCGCAGGCAGTTGAAAAAAAGATCTATTTGAGATCATTCTGCGATGAAAACATTCCTGATATATCGAGTGATTACGAAAAATGCAGGCATATTCTTCAAAACATCGTGGCAAATGCTGTTAAATTTACCGACAAAGGTGGTGTTGAAATTGCTGTTGATCATCATGGTGAAAACATCCGAATTTCTGTTAAAGACACTGGCGTCGGAATTGACAGTGCCTTTCTCCCTTACATTTTTGATGAATTCAGACAGGCCGACGGAAGTAATTCGAGAAAATATGGTGGAACAGGTCTTGGAATGGCTATTGCAAAAAAATATTCGGAAATGCTCGGCAGCACAATTACAGTCGAAAGCACTCTGAAGGTCGGATCATGCTTCACGCTCACTATTCCCGCAAATTATAACAGTCAGCAGAAAAACATCGAAAAAATTGATGTATCTCATAAGACTTTGTTGTCAAAAAACGGATATATTCCCGGGAAAAACGAGACAAAAAATAAAACCATTCTGCTTGTGGAAGACACCGAGCCGGTTATTATTCAAATGGAGCATATGCTTTCAGCTCAGGGATATAAAATCATGACTGCACGCAACGGTGCCGAAGCTCTTGAACAGATTGCTAAAAAAATCCCCGATGCGATGATACTTGATCTTATGATGCCGGAAGTAGACGGTTTTGAAGTATTGAAATGTATCCGCGAAAAAGATGCCACAGCTCATCTTCCTGTGATAATTCTTACTGCTAAATATGTCTCAAAAGAAGAATTGTCATTCTTAAAATACAACAGCATCCATCAGATTATTCAAAAAGGAGACATCAACAAAGATCAACTTCTCAAAGCTGTCGGACAGATGATGTTTCCAGAAGTCAAAGAAAAAGAATTTCCTGAGACAGCGAGAGTTTCAACACCGATATCAGAAATTCCTACCATATTGATTGTTGAAGATAATTCCGACAACATGATCACAATAAAAGCCCTGCTTGACGGAAAATTCACAGTAATTGAAGCTGAAGACGGAATATCGGGAATTGAATCGGCAAAAAAGAATAAACCAGATCTTATATTAATGGACATTGCACTACCAGGAATGAACGGAATTGACGCTCTGAAGGAAATAAGAAAAGAAAAGGCTCTCAAAGATGTTCCGGTTATCGCAGTAACAGCAAGCGCCATGAAAGGTGACATGGAAAATTTGATAAATTACGGATTTGACAGTTACATTTCAAAACCTATTGATGAAAGGAAATTTACGGAAAAAGTCCGGGGAGCGCTCTATGGAAAGAAATAACATCAAGATCACGGCCATAGATGATAAAAAAGACAATCTGATCAGTCTGGAAGCGATAATAAAAGATATGTTCCCTGACTCAATCGTATTTACAGCGCCGAATGGTTCTTTAGGAATTGAAATCGCATCTGCCGAAGATCCCGATGTCATACTTCTTGATATTGTAATGCCTGACATGGACGGTTTTGAAGTATGTGAGCTTCTTAAAAAGAATGAAAAAACTAGAGACATTCCTGTAATTTTTCTTACTGCATTAAAAGGAGATAAAGAAAACCGTATAAAAGCTCTTGAAGCCGGTGCTGAGGCATTTCTTTCAAAACCCATAGATGAAACAGAACTTACGGCACAGATCCGTGCTATGGTAAAGATCAAAGCGGCAAATCTGCGGAAAAGAAATGAAAAGGAATATCTTGAGAAACTTGTCGCTGAACGGACATCAGAACTTGAGCAGAGCCGGACAGCAACATTCAATCTGCTTGATGACCTCAAAGCAGAAATTGAGATCAGAAAGAAAACAGAGACAAAACTCATAAAAAGTGAAGAAAAATTCAGAACTCTTATTACTCAAATGCAGTCAGGCCTTGCAGTTCATGAAATAATTCTTGATGAAAAAGGAACTCCGGTCGATTATCTGTTTCTTGATGTGAATCCGAGTTTTGAAAGACTGACCGATTTAAAACGGGATGACATTATCGGGAAAACAGTTCTGGAAATACTACCTAAAACAGAAAAAATCTGGATCGAAAGATACGGGCATGTCGCTTTGACTGGAGAACCGGATTCTTTTGAAAACTATTCCTCGGAACTTGACCGATATTACAGCGTTGTAGCGTATAGACCGAAAAAAATGCAGTTTGCTGTTGTAATTGAAGATGTAACCGACCGCAAACAGGCAGAAAAAGAGCTGGAAAAGAACCGTAAATTTCTGGCAGCTATTATTGAAAACAGTGGAGCTTTGATTTTTGTGAAAGATCTTGAAGGAAAATACCTGCTTGTAAATTCAAGGTGGCAGAAAGTGACAGGATTGAGTCGTGAAAAAACTATCGGAAGATCTAACCTTGAACTTTTTCCGGGTTCTATTGGAAAACAATTTCATGATAATGATTTAAGTGTCATCAAATCACAAAAATTACAGGAATTTGAAGAAGTTCTTGAACAAAACGGCTCATTGCAATATTTCCATTCCATTAAATTTCCGATGAGAGATGAACTTGGAAATATCACAGGAACATGCGGAATGTCAACCGAAATCACCGACTGGAAAAATGCGGAAAAGGCACTTAGAGAAAGTGAAGAAAAATACCGTCTTATTGCTGAAAACATGGGCAATGTCGTTACTGTGCTTGATATGGATCTTAATTACACTTATGTTTCCCCAAATATTGAAAAATCTGTCGGCTTTTCAGTTGATGAATATCTCAAAATGAGAATCGATCAGTCAATTACTCCTGAATCTTTACAGCTTGTGATGAAACTGTTTGAAGAGGAAATGTCTATCGAAATGACAGGCTCTGCCGACCCCAAAAGATCCAGAGTTGTTGAGCTTGAAGAATACTGCAAAGACGGTTCGACAGTATGGAACGAGAACATCATTTCATTTATCCGGGATGAAAACGGTCTGCCGGTTTCAGTTCTTTCAGTTTCACGGGATGTTACTGAAAAAAGAAAAACCGAAAAAGCAATCAGAGAAAGCGAAATACAATATCGAAACCTTGCAAATACAGGTCTAGCCCTAGTATGGACATCGGGAACCGATAAGTTGTGTAACTATTTCAACAAAATATGGATGGAATTCACAGGGCGCAGCTTAGAGCAAGAAATAGGAAATGGATGGACAGAGGGTATTCACCCCGATGATTTCAGCAGATGCCTTGAAACATATGCTACCGCATTTGATAAGCGGGAGACCTTCCAGATGGAATACCGCTTGCGTCACGCAAGTGGCGAATATAGAAATATTCTGGACATAGGCTCGCCAAACTTCAACAGCAAGGAAGAGTTTGTTGGATATATTGGACACTGCTTTGACATAACAGATCAAAAGCTGGCAGAGACAGAAAAAGAAAAACTTAAAGATCAGCTCGCTCAGGCACAGAAAATGGAATCAATAGGCAGACTTGCCGGAGGAGTTGCACATGATTTCAACAACATGCTTTCTGTCATTATAGGAAGAACAGAGCTTGCAATGATGAAAACAGATCCGAAAACCCCTGTTTTCGAAGAACTTGATAAAATAAAAAATGCGGCGGAAAGATCTTCCAAGCTGACTGGACAGCTCCTCGCTTTTGCAAGGAAGCAGGTGATAACACCCAAGGTTGTTTCTCTCAATGATGAGCTCGGTAAAATATTTGAAATGCTGAAACGGCTTATCGGTGAAAATATTAAACTGAGCTGGAAAAAGGGAAAAAACCTCTGGAACATAAGAATTGATCCGGCACAGATTGATCAGATAGTTACAAACCTCTGTATCAATTCAAAGGATGCGATAGAAGGAGCCGGCAGAATTGTTATGGAAACCGAAAATGTTACTATTACTCAGGAAAATCTTGCTGATCTGCCTGGAATTAATACCGGCGACTTTGTGATCTTGAAAGTAAGCGATAGCGGTTCTGGAATGGATGATGAAACTGTTAAACATATATTTGAGCCCTTTTTTACCACAAAAAATATTGGAAAAGGCACTGGACTGGGACTTGCAACAGTTTTTGGAATTGTAAAACAGAATCAAGGGTTTATTTATGTTGAAAGCAAGCTTGGAAATGGTACTGTTTTTAAAATTTATATGCCTCGGCAGATTGAAAAAATAACCAGTCCGGCTAAAGAAAAAAGTGCTGATAGTTCAACCTTTGGCGAACAGACGATCCTTTTTGTTGAAGATGAACCGGCCATTCTTGAAATGGGAGAACTTATGCTTCAAAATTTTGGTTATACTGTTGTCACGGCAAATTCACCACAGGAAGCCATTGAAAAAGCTGTTAAATACTCTGGAAATATAGATCTTCTGATCACGGATGTTATCATGCCGGAAATGAACGGAAGGGAACTTTCAAAGAAAATTATTGCATTATACCCTGAAATAAAGTGTCTTTTTATGTCAGGATATACAGCAGATATAATTGCTCATCAGGGAGTCGTGAACGAAGGAATGAACTTTATTCAAAAACCGTTTTCAATTAATAACTTGAGCACAACAGTTAAAAAACTTCTTGCCGGAGAAAAAAATGAAAAAAAAGATTACTGAAGGAATCAATGAATATGTGTCAAGCCTTGTCACAGGAGGATTAAGCGATCCGCATAATGTAAAAGCTTCAAGAAACATTATGCTTACCAATCTCTTCAGTGCATTTTCCTCAATTCTTTTCTTAAGTCTTGCGATTTCGGCAATACTGAGAAACGAATATATCGTCAGTATTGTTTTTTTCTCAATAACCTTTTTTGCTTTAATAAACATCATCCTTCTGAAAATATTCGGCAATGCGGGATTTTCATCAGGATTTCTTATTGTACTTTTAAATCTGTCTGCAATTTATGCATTAATCTTCGGTGGAATTGACAATACTGGAATTCTTATGGCATTTCTTCTTCCTCCAATCCTTGTTTTTCTCAGAGGATCAAGAACTGGCGGGATACTTCTCCTTATCATGACTCTTATCACTATCGGAATTCTATTTTTTGTTGATCCGACTCTTGTTCTTCCGCAATATACAGTTCCTATGAAAGTTGTTTTTGTAGTATGTTTTGTTGCATTATCTGTTTTTTCTTTTCTTCATGAGTTAAGCCGTGAATATACAGAGAAAAAACTTGAAGAAGCCGCAAGCCATGATCCGCTCACAGGACTTTTGAACAGAAGAGAAATGGGACGAATCCTTATAAGTGAAAATTTAAGAACCCGAAGATATAAAAGACCTTTTTCTTTGATTTCATGCGATGTTGATAACTTTAAAAAAATCAACGATGAATACGGACATAAATTTGGTGATACTGTTTTAAGAATGATAGCTGATATTTTCAGGGGCGGAACCAGAACACAGGAATGTTTATGCCGTTGGGGTGGCGAAGAATTTCTGCTGCTGCTTCCTGAAACTCCGCTTGAAGGAGCAAAGATCGTTGCCGAAAGATTGAGAAAAAGAATTGCTGAAGAAAAAATTGTTTTCGGTAGAGAGGAACTCGTTGTAACTTTGAGTTTTGGAGTCGGAGAATTTGATGCGGCAATGTCAATTGATGAAAATATAGAAATGCTCGACAAGGCAATGTACAAGTCAAAAAAAGCCGGAAAAAACTGTGTGCATACTGTTGACAGCTTGTAATTAACTTTGTTTATGTTAAAATTTGTGCGGAATAAAAATATGAGGTCGGTTATGAACAATAAAAATCATGGACATGTTATGATTGTTGACGATGAAGACATCGTCAGACTTTTACTATGTGATATGGTAAAAAATTTCGGTTACAGAGTTACAGATTTTTCAGATCCAATGGAAGCTATTGATTTTTATGAAAAGAATCATGAATCTGTGGATCTCGTTCTTCTTGATATGATAATGCCCAAACTCAGTGGAAGAGAAACATTCTTCCTTTTAAAAAAAATCAACAGGGATATTAAATCCATTGTTCTTTCAGGGTTCAGTCTCAACGAAGATATAGAAAAAATGCTTAAAGAAGACTGTCTTTTCCATCTTAGAAAACCTGTTAAAATCAATGAGCTCAAAAACACTATCAATAAAATTATGCTGCTACATGAAGAAAATATTCAGGGTACTTTCGAAATTGAAAGCGTGAGTAAAAATCTTCTTATTTACGAAGCCGATGTTAAAGAAGCATTAAGCAATCTGGGCGGAAATATCGATCTGTATTTAAAGATGCTGAATAAATTTATTGTCAATTACAAAGATTCGGCAAATAAAATTAAGAAGCTGGCTGAGGTCTCAAATTATGAAGATCTGTTTGTTTTTTCACATTCCATAAAAAGCGTGGCGGCAAGTCTGGGTTTTTCAAAACTGAAAATTGTTTCAGAAAACATAGAAAATGCCTGTCAGAAAAAGAATGAAACCGTAATTGCTGAAAACATTGCTCTTTTTCATGATGAAATGATGGTTCTTTCTGCAAAGATAATCGATTTTATTAATGACTCTAATGAAAAAAAGAATGATAACGGAATTTCTGAGAATTTTTTAAACAACGCTGATTTCAATGCATTTATCAAATATCTGGATGAATTGGCGGAATATGCCGGAAAATCCAGACCAAAACAGATATCAGATCTGTTCAACGACAAATTGAAGAACATTTCGCTGAATGAATTCGGATATTTAGAAAAAGAAGAGCTTTTAAAAAAAATCAAGCTGTATGACTTTGAAGGAATTGTAAAATATGCCGAAAAAATAAAAAACAGATTTAGGGATACAAATGAACAGTAAATTTGAAGCAAAAATCCTTTATGTCGATGATACCATTGAAAACATTGATATTGTCGTTGACACTTTAGGCGAAATCTATGACATTATCGTTGCCAAAGATGGTAAGAATGCAATTAGAATCGCTCAGAGTGAAATGCCTGACCTTATTCTTCTTGATATTGTAATGCCGGGCATCAATGGTTATGAAGTGTGTAAAACTCTTAAAAACACACACAAAACTAAAGACATCCCTATTATATTTCTTACAAGTCTGAGCAATTCCGTCAGTAAAAAGACAGGTTTTGAACTGGGTGCGGTTGATTACATAATAAAACCGTTTGAAGTTGAAGAACTTGCAGCAAGAGTCCGTAATCATGTTCTTGTTAAAAAAGCTTCCGAGAATCTATTTAAACAGAATGAGCTTCTTGAATTAAAAGTAGCAGAAAGAACTTTTGAACTTAAAGAAGCAATGAAAAAAATGGAATTTGCTTCACTCGAAGCTATTTTAAGACTTTCAAGAGCGGCAGAGTACCGTGATGATGATACTGGAAATCATGTTTTCAGGGTTGGACTATACAGCTCCGAAATAGGGAAATTTATCAACATCGGTGATAATAATGTAAAAAAACTGATGCTTTCAGCTCCCATGCACGATGTCGGAAAGATCGGAATTCCGGACAGCATTCTTCAGAAACCGGGAAAATTGACAGATGAAGAATGGGTTTTAATGAGAAAACATACCATTATGGGTGCAAGAATCCTTGAAGGCTCCTCTTCAGATATTATCAGTCTTGCTGAGATGCTGGCACAGGATCATCACGAAAAATGGAATGGAAAGGGATATCCTCAGGGAAAAAAAGGTGAAGAGATCCCTCTTTACTGCAGAATTGTTGCTCTTGCCGATGTTTTTGATGCTCTGACAACAGAAAGACCTTATAAAAATGCTTTTACGATTGAAAAAAGTTTTAGTATCATTCAAGAAGAAAAAGGAGCACATTTTGATCCTGAAATTGTTGAAGCTTTTTTTGCAATTCAGGATAAAATTCTTGAAATCAGGGAAAAATATTCAGACATAAAGAAAATTGACAGCAGTATTTTCTGGAATTTCTGGCTGACCTGAATGGATTTTTATTTTACAGTCGCTTCTTCAAGCATGGCCCCTACTTTAAACACCGGTGATAAAATAACTGTTGAAAATGCTGAAGCCGACCATATCCATGCCGGTCAAGTGATTGTATTTAAAGGCATATCAGCGAATATGATCGTTCACAGGGTTATTAAAAGAAACGGATTTATCATCATCACAGCAGGCGACAGTAATAGAAAATATGATGAACCGGTACACATTTTTGATGTTATCGGAATAGTTAAGGAAGCTGTTGAAAAAGATCCTCCTTCCGCTTTTTTTAGAATTTGCAGAGCTATTAAGAGAAAAATTTGTAATACACTATAATATCTGGCAAAAAAACTAAGGCTTGGATTTTGCTTTTTATTATATGTTGGTTGATTCTTATGCATTTATATAACTGTTACCGGAGGGTAAAATGAAAAAATTGTTTTCCATGTTTATTCTGCTGACATTGTTCGGAACTTTGTCGGCTGAAAAAGTCTACAGAAGAGACGGCTCATTTTTTGAATTGAAAAGAAACCAGGCGGTAAATGCACAGAAATTGACAGCCGCCGCATTAAAAGCTCCTGAAAATTATTCACTTAAATGGAATTTCGGCGAAAAATTTGTCGTAATCAGTAAAAATGGTGCCGGCAGTCTACCTGTTTATCTTTCAGGTGCCAACACGATTATTGCAGACAGCAAACTTTTTTACGGTGGAAAAAAAGACATCAATTATATTGCAAAAAAGTATAACCTGAAACTTGTTGAAATTCTGACAGGTTACAATCTTTATCAGTTTGAAACAACTGGAGACAGCGTTAAAATTGCAGCATCCATTGTTGAAAACGGTGACGGCTTTGCTTTCCCTAACATTATCAGACAGATGGCATACCGCGCAAACCCGGTGAAATTTCCCATCAATGACAAATATTTTAAAAGCGGGTACCAGTGGTCTCTCAAAAATACAGGAACGGCAATTGATCCTTATACAAAAAACCTTCCCACTCTTGAAAATGCCGACATCAAATTCGAACAGGCAATTGAATTTATTTACAATTCCATTGAAGACGGCAATCTTCCTGATTTTGAAATTGCAAAAATAGCAATAATGGATAGCGGTGTGGATTTTGCTCATCCCGACCTTAAAAACAAACTTGAAGACGGTTACAACATGGTTCACCCCGGCGAAACTGGAAATCCAGGAGTGGTTGTTGACGATCCGATGTATGGAACAGGCGGATATTCACACGGAACCGATTGTGCAGGTGTCAGCGCCGCTGAAGGCAACGATATCGGTACTGCCGGTGTATGCCCGTGGTGCAACATCTATCCTGTAACTTACATGGAAGGCGGTTCAAGTAGTGCTACTGACGAAACTGAAGTGCTTAAAGTCTATCAGAAATATGTTGACGATCCGACAATAGGCGCTATCAACTGCTCATTTGGTCCGATGGCAGGCATGGGCGATGTTCCAGTGACAGCAGCAGAAATTGAAAGTCACACAAATTTTATGCAGAATGGAAGAAACGGTCTTGGCGGTGCAATTATCTATGCAAGCGGAAATGACGGTGTTGACGCTTCATACTACCAGCTTCTTGACAAGCTTTTCAAATTTAAAAGGAACAATGTTGATGTTGAAGCAAAAGTTGTAAGTGTCGGCGGATCAACAGCATGGGACACAAGAGTTCCTTATTCAAATTTCAGCGCAACTCTTGATATAATAGCTCCGACACTTTCCATGAACCCGATACTCGGCATTTCAACTGCTTATCTTGTGGGTTACGGTGATCTTGACGATGATTATACAAACCAGTTCAGCGGAACATCTTCAGCCGCTCCTGTAGTTACAGGTCTTTTTGGTGTAATATTCTCAATAAATCCGGCACTTACGCTGGAAGAAGCAACAACAATAATTCACGAAAGTTCTGACAAGATCAATCCTGAGACAGGTTTCTGGGATGAAAACGGTCACAGCGTAAAATTCGGTTATGGAAGAGTTAATGTCCTAAAAGCAGCAAGGCTTGCCGCTGGACTTGAAGCATGTGCGGCTGTAGCTGAAGAAACCGACAATAATATAGATGACAACTGTGACGGTTTTGTTGATGAAGGTTTTGTAAAGGATATCTCAAAAGTTTCTGCAAAATGTACAAAAAACGCAGACTGCGCAAATGCTGATTTCCCGGAATCAGATGTTGAGTGTCTTACCGGAGATTACAAGGCATATAAATTCACCGCAGGATACTGCACAATTAAAAACTCAACTTATGCATGTCCGGACGGAACTGGAGAATATTCAAGTGCTCAGGCCGATTCAAACTGTCTGCTTGAATGTAATGATAAAAATCCCTGCCCGGCAGGTTTTGTCTGTAATGATCCTTTACTGGGAAAATGCTTCCCCAAATGTGAAAGCGATGATGACTGTGCTGCAGGTTCATACTGTACTGTTGAAAGAGAGTGTAAAGCCAATCCTTCTGAACCGGGCGGAACATGCGAAACAGATGAAGACTGCAAATATGATGCAATGTGCATAACCCAGATCCCTGACGGATTCTGCGTAAAAATGTGTTCGGACGACCCTGCTTGCGGTGATCAGGGTGCACAGTGTGTTCTTGTCAGCTTTGGTGGTCAGGGCGAATATCAGATCTGTATGCCTCCATGTGAAGAAGATGCTGACTGCAGAAGTTTCGGTGGACAGATGCAGATGAAATGTCATGGTGTTTATAACGGAAAAGAAAATGTCTGTTCAATGCCATGCACAACTGCGGCAGACTGTTATGACGAAACTGCGGAATGTGTTGATTCTCAGTGCGTACTAATAGGTTCAGGAAATGATGATGACACTATTGTTTCAGATGAAGATAGCCTTTCAGGTTCTGATAGCGAAGTTGGCGATGAATCATCTTTTGAAGATGATCCGGTTCCAGATGAAAATACAAAATCCAAAAAAGATTCCGGCTGTTCAGCAATAATATTATAATTTACCTATAAGTTTCAAATACTTACACCTGTATATTCTGTTTAATATCTTCTAAAAATCTTTAATAAAGAACTTTCATTTCTAATGATATTTATAAAAGAGTTAAGGTTGAAAAAGTTGGAAAGTGGTGCCCAGGGACAGAATCGAACTGCCCACACGAGGATTTTCAGTCCTCTGCTCTACCGACTGAGCTACCTGGGCACCAGCGGGGGGATATTTACCAGAACCATGTTTGTTTGTCAAGGAAAAATAAGGTGAAACTAAAAATTTGTAATTAAAGCATTGTATGTTTGAAGAGTTAAATGGTATTACTTCTGCTCAGTTCCTGGCTTTCCGGGTCTTGGAAGCCATTTAAAACCGTCAAGAACGACTGTAGAATCATATGAATGATCAGGACCGTAACCTACTTCACCCTGTTCCCAAAGTGCCAGTCTCAATGTTATTTCCTCTCCAGGTTCAACATTTCCTGTTGTTTTCAGCCAGCCTGTTCCGCCGTGACCAGTACAGAACATTCCTGTTCCTGATGCCTGGAAACCTGTTCCGGCAAGAATTTCATCACCGGTACAAAAACCCCATTTGTTAGTGTTGCTTCCCATTGCCGTACAGGTTGTACTGCATGCCTTGAACAGTCCGGCAGGTGCAAGATCAACTCCGACAGGATTCCCGAAATCGTCTTTTGCAAGATTTTTATCATACGGGTTCATATATTCAGCACCGGGATTTTTTTCATTATATGTCGAGTCAAGAAGTGCAACAAAAAAATCATTGTAATTACTACTGCTGCAGACAGTACCCGGATATTCAATTGACATAAAGAACAGATTGAATTCAAAAGCTCTCGCATTTGTGGGCACTTTCATTTTGATCGTAAGCATTATCGGGTCCTGAACTGAAGGGATGGTCTTTCCAGAGCACTGATTTGTAAGCCCTGTCTGAGGAGCCTGTCCGCCGCAAGAAGGAGCTTTGGGAATTTCACAACCGGGCATCATATTGATCCAGTCTTCCGGAATCGTGCTTGATGTTTTCATGTCACCTGCTTCAAGAGTTGCACAAGCTGCATCCATTGTCGGATTATCCCAGTCTGCTGTTGAAAGAACAGATACTTGAGATCCTTCAAGCGGTATCATTGCCGTTCCGAAAACAGGAGTGACAGCAAAAGTCTGATAGTTTGCATCATAATAAGGCATTGTCAGGCTCGGACGGTCGGCTTTGGTGTAACTGCCGTTTTCCCCTCCGCACTGATTATCTGCAATGGATTCAGATACAGGAGTTCCGGTAAGTGAGATTTCAGCTGAAACAAGCCCGGCGCAGATACCCATTGTTTTAGCCATTTTTTCAGCATTGCCGGGATAATCGTTAAGCGCAAGGGTAAGACCTGTGTCACAAGATGCCTTTTCATCTATCTCGCCGTTGCAGTTGTCATCAATATAGTTGTCATCAAATTCATAAGCGCCTGAATTTACTCTGCTCGGATCTTCTGCTTTGCAATCCCATGATGTTTCGCAGCAGTCACCGTTGCAGTAATTATATCCATCACCGTCAATATCAATAACATTGTCAACCGTAGTATCTTCTCCGTCACAGTTCTGATCGATTCCGTCACCGCATATTTCAGCTTTAGGAAGCACCTGACCGACACATTCGCTCCAGTCAGTTCCGTCGACAACACATGTTGCTATGCCGGCTTTGCACAGACCCACACCTT
>Ga0209099_1001795_pt1 | contig 20482 bp, 13 predicted proteins | sample AD_JPNHW2_MetaG_FD_184430 | JGI IMG/M metagenome (GOLD analysis project Ga0209099, IMG submission 184430) | Active sludge microbial communities of municipal wastewater-treating anaerobic digesters from Japan - AD_JPNHW2_MetaG (SPAdes) (version 2) | ecosystem: Engineered > Bioreactor > Anaerobic... | reverse complement strand
CCTGTTCCTGTGGCTGGGTCGAGGATTTGTACTTTGTGTACTTCTTGCTCAACCTTTTTGCCATGTACGTCAACTTTTATCTTGGTTTTGCTTGTGTCGGCAAGTCCTTGCGGTAAATCAAATTCTGTTTTTAAAATATCGTCAACGGCACGAACAATAAAGTTTACAACGGGTGCAGGGGTGTACCAAACGCCACGGGCTTTACGCAATTTGGGGTCGTACTCGCTCAAAAAGTCCTCGTAAAAATGGATAATCGGGTCTTCCATTTTCGTGCTTTTACCATAATTTTTGAGCATCTCTTCTACGTTGCAAGCCAAAAATATATTTACCAAATCGTCCACAATCCATTTGATGCGGTCGTCCACATCAAGCCCTGCAATGTAGCCAAACAGTTTTTTTAGAAAGGGATTTGATTTCGGTATCAGTTCGTATGCTTCTTGACGGCCAAATGTCGGCAAAGTCGGGTCGTGATAACGAGCTGCAAACATACCGTAAGCAATGGTTTGGGCATAAACATCGGCAAAGCCTTTGGGGGTAATGTCGTGTATCAGAATTTGCTTGAAAGCAGTCATCTGGTCTTTCAACGTGCTATCCTCGCTGTTGTTTTCATCGCTTGTCAACGCTTTCTCAATCACCTCAGAGAGTAGGCGAGCTTTGCCTGCCATCATTTCGGCCAATTTTTTACTGCTTTTAATTGTTTGCCCAATGTGAGTGCAAAAGTCTTTCATCAGGTTTTCAAATCGCTCGAAATTCTCTGTTATCGGCTTTATACCTTTTTCGGTAACTTCTCCAATTGCAATTTTAGTAACAAATTCCCCCTCACGGTATAAATGAAAATCGAGATAGTCGGTGAATATCAAATTATTCAACGATGCTTTGTATCGGTCGAATTGCTCTTTATTTCCAGCTTTCTTTGCGCCTTCAAGGTCTTTATCGCCAATGTCTTTTGCTTCGATAAATCCAACGGGAATGTCCTTTTTTGTCAAGATGTAATCAGGTGCACCGCAACTCTGTCTTTTCGGTTCGTTGGTTGCCCGAATTGTTGGTACTAAACTTTCAATCAATTGCTGCAAATCACCACGAAACGTGTGCTCAGTGGCATTGCCTAATTTGAAGCGTTTGTTGATGTTGTCTAGGTATTGTTCTATTGTCATTTTTTTAATCCGTTTCAAATCACTACAAATGTATCAATCTCCTCCGCTGCGTATGCAAGAAAACTTTTTTTTTGCAAATGCGTCGTTCTGTGCTAGATATGTTCATTCTATCGTATTTCTTTTTTCTCTTTAAGTAGCAAATCGGCCGTCGTGATACTCTCTTTTTGTACACTTGGCGGTAAATTTTTCCACCGCAAAAATAACATTTTTCCCCATAGAATCCTCAAAAATTTTCTAAATAAAATGACAATTTTTTTAATTGCTTTCTAACAAAGAAAACAGTGAAATTTTGTCATAAGTTTTGGTATTTGCCAATCCATTGAAGTATCGGCAAATTTTTCTCCATCTACTCCTTCTCCCGCACAACAATCTTCTGACTATCACTGCGCGCGGTGAAATCCGGAACATACATCGATTGGATGGTGGCGATGCCATTCACGAAACTCCCTACTTGCGAGGCACGCAATTCATATTCAAGTACATAGTTGCCTTTTTGGATGTCACCAAAGAAAAAATGTACCCCCGCATCGGTGGGACTTTCATAGTAATACAAACCGCCTGCATTTTCATAGCGCGACAATTGCTCTAACGGTTCCAAAGCGGCGGCGCGGGCGTCGTTCAAATGCAAGTACTCTAACGTGCGGTGGGCAATCAGTTCAATCCGTACCAACACCTTTTCACCAATGAAAAGCGTATCGCCGTCGTGCAGCTCACGCAACGTGCGCGTGCCACCGGTTTCATCAATGCGGTACAACTTTTTCCGAATACCGAACTCGTTGGAAGTTGCGCGCGGCAGCCCGGTGATTGGCAACGTGGCTATGTGGCGGATGCTTCCGTAAATATCGTCCGTAGTGCGGTTTTGCAACTGCAACTGAAGAGGTTCCGTCGCCGGCGTCAACGCATAACTTGCCGACAGCACCGTGTCAGCGTGAGTCCAAATTTGTTTCCCGTACGTAATTTTAACCTCCGGCATCGCCTCTGGCAATACCTTAGGCTGCAGAAATAAGTTGCTCAACAATAGCGCGTAACACGCCTCCGTAGTCGCTTTTGTGGTTTCCCAACGATTGCCAATCCGCTGATTAATCAACCATTGCTTCGAAGCTTGCAATACCTCCGCCTTCGTTTGGCGCAAAGCGTCGGTTGTGTCGGGTAAAATCTCACACATCGCTTCCATCAACAAAGCGTGGGTCTCAATCGGCACCTCATACCAATCCATATAGCGACAAATACGCTGTCTTTCAGTCCAATACATCTCCCCGTTCTTTTGATAGGCACGCTCCACGAGCGACTGTGCATAACTTTCGGCTTCCTGTCGCAATCCCAATCGGTAAAAAGCCATCGCCAACTGTGCCCGTGTATAATACGATGCGGTGGCGATACTCTTCCGCGCCTCCTGCATATAAAAATTTCCTATCTCTGTGCGTGTCCAATCCGGCTTTTCAAAATAAGAAATCACATACAGATATTGTGCATCTAAGTTATTGAAAATAAACTTTTTGGATTTTGTCGTATCGTGTAAAAAACGCTCATATTTGTCTTGCGATTGGCGGTGCAAATACCGCAAAGCAGCGGTCAGGGTACTCGTTTGAAAATTGTGAGACAGTTGAAGCCGTTCAAGGTGCGCAGTGCCGGCAAGAATATGTTGAGTGATAAATTGATTTTCATTAAATCTATCAAACCAACCCCAACCGCCGCTGCTTTTCTGTGCTCTTTCTAACAGATAGGTCAAGCGGTTGATTTGTTGTTGCATCATGTCCGGTTTAAAAAGCTGTCCCATGCGCTGCAAATATTGTGTTTCGCGATTGCCCTCATTTACCCACGGTGTTTCCGAAAGCAAGATATTCTTCAACATCTCTTCCTGCATGAGCGGAGAGCCATTCGCCGTGTCTTTCAACGCCGACAGGAAGCAGCGATACAACGTCCCATTCTGCTCCAAAAATGCCTTGGCTAATACCTCCGCAAAGAGCTTAGAATAGATTTGTTCGTTGCAATTGTGTTGATAATCCATCAAATAAGGCAACGATTGATAAACTGCCCACATAGGGTGCGTGTGAACCACCAACTGATGTTGGGCACTGTCGCTATAAGCCGATAAGTCAAGTGGCAGCGACCATATACTGTCTTGGTGAACATAAAAAGATTGTGCATCAATGATTTGCGTTTTCAATGAGAGTACGGGAAGGACATTTTCTTCACCATCGGAAAAATACTGAAGCGGGTTATCCAAATCGTGTCCCACCGCCACTACACTATATTTGAGTACGGGGAAGTGAGACGGCACCGTCATTTTCCACTTAACCACTGTGGAAGAGAGTGGATTACACTCGAAAGATTGTTCCGCGCCGTCGAGTAAAACATTCGTTACCGGCTGCTCTGTTTCAGGATTTATCCACGAAAGACGAATGGTACCCTGCGAATTGTTCGGGTTTAGATTTGTCACTTTAACTTGAAACAACAAGGTATCGCCTTCGCGTAGGAATCGCGGACGGTTTGGCATAACCATTAAGGGACGTTGGGTGACCATCGTTTCGCTCAAATAGCCATATTGCAATTTCTGCGTGTGCGCCCATGCCATAAACTTCCAACGGGTCAATTGCTCCGGCGCGGTAAACTCAAACGATACCTCCCCGCGCTCATTTGTATAAAGCTCCGGATAAAAGAATGCCGTTTCTGTAAAGTTAGTGCGCGGCGTGACTTTCGATAACAAAAAAGAAGGATTATTGTTATGCGCCATTCCCTGACCGGACGGTGTTACTTTTAAATTGGAATCGGTTGGGGTGTCTTCAGATATTTCCCTTTCACTTTTTGTTCCCATTGATTTTTTTTCATCCACCATCATTCCATCTATTTCTGTCCTTTGAGCACAGCTCACCATGACACTATTGGTCGTGGTTTGATCGTAATCATAGGCAACTGTCGATGCATCTAATGTTCTCGTTTCACCATCAAACCTGCTTCCGCGTGCAGAAGTCATGTCACCATCCTGAGAAAAAACGCCTTGAGCGGACTCTATGTTCTTTGTCATGTCTTTTCCGGAAAATCTGTATCGCAATTTTTCATAACGAATTTCTTTCAACGACATTTTGGGATAAATTTTGGAAGCATCCTGATGATTGGTATAAATGGGCTCAGTGGTAATGTTGTTAAAATCAAGACAACCATATAATTTAGTGGTGAAAGACGAACTGAAATCAGGAAATTTATTATAATTAGGATATTCTATGATTTTATCCAAACTAATGTCATACATACAAGCCAACACCTCCACCGGAATTTGCGCCGTGGAATCACTATATTTCACCGTCAAACGCCAACTTTCTTTATTACCCGGGTTCATCAAACGAGAATAATGCGACCATTGCATTTTCAAGGGACCATATTTTTTGAGCAAAGCATATAAACGTAGCGTATCAACAGCCATACAGGAAGCAGAATGGGTAAACACCTCGCCACATTTTACAACCAAAACATTCAATTTCAACTCCGACATATAATCCACATCGGTTATTTTGATTGAATCTGTAACTATTTGTTTATCTTTCAATTGTACTTCTCCGACTTTTATCAATTTATTGGAAAGAAATAATTCGTAATGTGCAATGGCATCATCCAAGCAGCTGCCGAACGCAAAATGCGCGTACTGCCCATTCTGAACCTCACTCTCAGGGAAAACGGCATACGATTCGCGCGTCGGCATACTTTGCTCGTTATTGAGCACTTGAAAATAGGAGATTGCGCGTGCGGTATCGCCATACTTGTCCACCGTATAAGCACGAACTACATAGTCCCCCAATAACCAGCCACTTGGATCAAACTGTAGCTTTCCGGGTTGAGTCTTCAATGAAATCATTGGGAGGTCTTCTTTCCATAATGTTTTATCGCACAACTCCTCGCGAAATGTAAATTCGGGGAAATAGCGTGCATATTCCTCGTCGGTGTACATGGGAAATTCCGGTTTCGGCTGCGAAAACAAAAAGTAGTATTTGTCGGGAGACTGCAAGCGGGAAATGGTAACTGTAACTTCCTTATTGACAGGGTTATTTTGTCCGTTTGTGGCGGTCATCTCCATCTTCAACGTACTATCAAACGAGGTATTAACAATTTCGGGAAGTCGTAAAGAAAGTAACAACGATTGCACAGGAGTCACGAGATATATTTGCGAAGACGATTGCGTTTCCCCGTTTATGTCAGTCGCATCAACCTGAATGTGTGAATAAAATTTCGAGGGAATGAATACATCAAATTTGCCCTTTTCGTCTGAAACAGTCTGATAATTAGCAGTATTACCATCCCATTCGTAACGCACCAAAATATCAGCACCCTGGATCGGGGCACCCGTGTAGGAGATTACCTGACCGCTGATCGGCACCGAATCATTAAGCCGGTATTCCTCTTTGATAGAATCCAACAAAACTTCAAAAGTAGGACGTTTATACTCTTCAACAGAAAATGAAAGACTATTGCTAAGATACCGCCGTTTGTCCGAACGAACCTCTACCTCATAATTTCCCAACAACGCTTGGGAAGGTAACTTAAATTCACAATTTACGCTTCCAAAAGAGTTCGTCACCAATTGCTTAGTCGTAATCGTTCGATAATTATCATCGTATAAAACAACCGTTACGGGCGCATCACTTAAAACCTTTTTCCTATCTGTGATAACTGCCTTTACATAGACGGTCTGTCCTGGGCGATATACCGCTCTATCGGTAAAAAGAAAACATGGATTATCGCGATAATAGCGACGATGATAATTGCGACGATAATAATTGTAAGTCGATGCATAACAAGATTGTACATCATTTTTATGAAAAGCTGTCTTAAAGCTGCCTTGAGTCAGATTATTAATCGGAAAAAGGGCATTTCCATGTTTGTTGGTGATATGGATAGCAAATGGATAGAGAAATAAAACCCGTGGCAATGCCTCACCGCTCCACGCATCAAACGCCCACATATTCCACTTTTTTTCATGAATGTTCGTAGAGACCACCTGCCCAATAGAAACTTTTAATTCGCTAATAGAAAGCACATTATTAGAATCAATCACAGGCGAATCATGAAAAACAAGGTAATAGTCGCCAACGGGGAGGCTGTCCAAGAAAATATCGGCGTGCAATGACTGCATGGAGATGGTGCTGTTCAAACGAAAAGTGTCGGTACGAACTTTGCGAAAGCGGTCGGAGAGGAGCATATCCATTTGTACAGAATCCAAATATTTATAATAATTCAATAACTTTCTTCTTGCTAACGGGATAGTCCTTCTCGGATGTTTGGGTTGTAAGATAGTTACATAAACAGAATCGATATTGCTATAAAGAACGGGACATAATAATTTTTTACCCGGGTAGAGCGGAGTCATCCTACTGAGTGAAAGCAATTTGTTATGTAACTCCCGAAGATAATATTGTGCATTAACGGCATAAACCGGATGTGACGTATGACTAACCAACTGAAACAAGCTGTCACACTGCTGCAGTAATCTTTCATTTTGAGAAACCGTATTCCTTTGAGGCAGTTGAATGGCAAGTCTCCAATAAACCAAAGCACGTTCATAACGTAGCGGGGTTAAATCGGCACCCCCATAAAATGCTTCTATATTATCAAGGGCAGTCAATAACAACGAATCAGGAATAAAATATTTTTTTAAAAAATTAATTTTACACAATTCATAATCCACACTTACATCTTGATTCGGAGCATATTGTGCGTGAACTAATAAAGCGCGTTGTAAGACAGAGAAATACGGTATGTTCAGCGTATCTTGTGTGAAATCCATTTTCAAAAAGAAATCGGGGCGAATCAATTCATCAAAATGCTGCCGAACATATTGTTCCACTTTGATTGCATGTTCTTTATCACTTTGATAATAAGAGAGTTCATCATAATCCCACCGATCATATTGTTCCATATTGAGTCCATATTTGTTGTCATTTTCAAAATAGAACAACTGTGATTGCGCCAAAAAATCTAACAAAGTGGGACGCAGATAGCGGTATTGTGGGAGCGCATCCACCATAAACTGAAACGTATCCATTGGAATGGTCGCAAGCTGTTGCGGGTGGTCGGTAAGTCGTAGCATGTGCTCTTTCGCCAAATTAGCTATATTGTCCGCGCTCCAAAAATCTAAATTGGCAAGATTTTCATTTTTCACCTCATTGCGGTATATCAGGGTGTAACGATTTTGATACAAATAGGTTTTAAGACAATAGCCCATCATCAGATGGTACAGATTGGCATACGGAGCCGTTGCGCCCTGCATCACCGAATCCACGTACAAAATTGCCGTTTTTGTATGATGTTCGTCATAGAGGGCAAGCAGTTGGGTTTTCTCAAAATGGACGCGAAAACGCAAGTATTCGTCATTTTGATTATCTGCATATTTCAAATACTTATCTAACAAAATACTTGCCGATTTTGGTTTATTATCCGCAAGATAATTTTTAAAACTTTCCCAATTTACCTCGATTTTTTGGGCATAAATAGAGGGAAAAACGAACAAACAGCAAAGAAAAATGCTTACAAAAATGATTTGTTTCTTCATCATGGGGATTTTTATGTTGATAAAAGAGCAAGAATAATTGCGGCAAAGTTAGCAAAAAAATGATAGTAATGATTTTATTATCAATAAAATTTGCTGTGTTCCCATCTCATTTAGTGCTTTCCGCTAAAAAATATAAATTATTGAGCAGTTTATGATTTATTATATTTGTACGCCTTAGATTTTCGAGCAATCCTTTTCCTATAAACGTTTGAACCCTTCGGGTTCAGAATATTTCGTAATGTTATTTCTTCGGATTAAATGAATACTTTCAGGGTAGCCAAAGGTAATTTATTTATTTTCAATTATTGCTGTCCCGTGAATATTGCAATGCGGTGGCGTCTGATCCCGTAGGATTCGTATGTTTGTAATGTATGTTTCGTAAACATGGAATGGGGCGTACATACGGCACGCTTATATTATGTTCTGCGGTTATTTCTACCAAACGACCGTCTCTACGGGACGAAGTAAGGAGTGAGAAAATTGAAACGAGAAATTAGAAAAATAAAAACATAGTGCAATTGCGTATAACCGTGTCCCATAGGGACAAACGCTTTGTAGAAAACTGCGTCACCGCTCGTGCGCTTTGGCAAATTTCATTGGTTATAGTTGTTGGTTTATAAAATGTTGCGGTGGCTTTTATAATGAGGTAATATGATATATTTGCCGAGCAGCAGTGAATCTCAATCAAAAAACAAGACCGAACCCAATTCGGATTCGGTCTTGTGCGGTTTTATAAAAATTTTACGGAAAGCTTTATTTAACAATCATTTTTGACAATCTTTCGGTCAGTAACGGAACAATTTTGTTCAAATCGCCAACGATGCCGAGGTCTGCCACATTGAAAATCGGGGCATACTTGTCTTTATTGATAGCGATAATGAATTCGGATTCTTCCATGCCTGCCAAGTGTTGAATGGCACCGGAAATCCCGAGTGCAAAATAGATGTCGGGGCGAACGGTTTTACCGGTTTGTCCTACTTGTCTTTCGTGTGCAATCACGCCGGCATCCACCATTGCGCGGGAAGAGGAGACTTGTGCGTTGAGCACGTCTGCCAAGGCTTGTAGTTTGTCAAAACCTTCCTGACAGCCCACGCCGCGACCACCGGAAACCAATATTTTCGCAGCGGTAATATCCACTTTGCCTTTATCTTCTTTCACATTCTCCACTAAACGAACTTTAAATTTAGTAGTATCAAAAGTAGGTTTGAAAGCAATAACATTTCCTTTTCTACCTATCTCACGGTCAGCTTTTTGCATAACGCCCGGACGGACAGTGGACATTTGCGGACGGTTTTCCGTGCACATAATCGTTGCCATCAGGTTGCCTCCGAAAGCGGGACGCGTCATCATCAGTTCGCCCTCTTCCGAAATTTCCAAACGGGTGCAATCCGCGGTTAGCCCGGTTGCTAATCTGGCAGATAAACGTGGTGCTAAATCGCGACCAATGGTAGTGGCTCCGAAGAGAACAATGCTGGGTTGATATTTTGTAATGATTTGATAGACAGCTTGTGAATACTGTTCGGTCAGATAATCTTTTAATTCCGGCGCATCGGCACAGATGACTTCATCGGCACCGTATTCTATCAAAGTCTGCGCTTGACCGCAGATTTGAGAACCAACCAAAATAGCAATCACTTTCTCATTGAGCGTTGTTGCTAAATCCTTGGCTTTGCCCAACAATTCCAATGCCACGCTTTGAATGACACCCTCTCTTTGTTCTGCAAATACATATACATTTTTATAATTTAATTTATCCATGATAATATTATTTCTTGTAAACGACTCAATGATTAGATAATAAATTTTTCTTTCAATTTCGAAGTAATGATGCCAACAGCTTCTTCTGCATCGACTTCAAAAACCTGGCCTGCACCTTTTTGTGCTTTAGTGAAAGATTTTTTCACGCGGGTAGGAGAACCGGAAAGTCCTAACTTAACTTCTTCCACGTCAATCATATCGGCACTCCAGATTTCCATTTCTCTATCGAAAGCGGTCATAATGCCGGCGACGCTCATGTAGCGGGCTTGGTTTGCCGAAGCCAAAACGGTCAATACGCATGTTCCTTCCACTTCCAAGATTTGGTACCCTTCTTCGGTTTCTTTTTTGATGGTAAAATATTTCTTTCCGTCGTATTTTAAGTCGGTGACGTAAGATACTTGCGGAAGTTTCAGGTGTTCAGCCATTTGAGGACCAACTTGGGCGGTATCGCCGTCAATAGCCTGCCGACCGGCGATAATCAGGTCGTGGTCAATGCGGCGGAGTGCGCCGGCAAGTGCGTTGGAAGTTGCCAACGTGTCTGCACCGGCAAATTTTCTGTCGGTCAATAAGATGGCTCTATCAACGCCCATGGCGAAGGCTTCGCGAAGGATAGCCTCGGCTTGAGGGGGTCCCATGGTAATTACGGTAATGTGTGCATTGTATTGTTCTTTCAGGCGCAGTGCCATTTCCAAGCCACCTTTATCGTCCGGATTCATAATGCTGGGAACGCCGTCACGAATGAGGGTGCCGGTTGCCGGATTAATCTTGATTTCTGTCGTATCCGGGACTTGTTTTATACATACTACTATTTTCATATCTCTTTATTCTTATTTTAATTTCTTTTCCGTCATTTATATAATAACTAATATAAATTAACTACTAACTAAATAACTATCAACTATTTAAAAAGTTTTGCTGCAATTACCATGCGTTGTACTTCGGACGTGCCTTCGTAGATTTCGGTAATTTTGGCATCGCGCATCATTCGTTCTATCGGATATTCGCGGGTATAGCCATAACCACCGTGGAATTGAACGGCTTTCGTGGTCACTTCCATGGCTGTTTCGGCGGCGAACAGCTTGCACATGGCAGCGTCAGCCGAGTAGGGCAATCCTTTATCTTTTTTGAAAGCAGCAGAGCGCACCAACAGACGGGCAGCTTGAACTTTGGTTTCCAGGTCAGCCATTTGGAATTGGGTGTTTTGGAATGCGGCGATGGCTTTGCCAAATTGTTTACGCTCTTTGGTGTATTTAATAGTCTCATCCATAGCACCTTGCGCTATCCCTAAGGCTTGAGCGGCGATACCGATACGACCACCATCTAATGTTTTCATTGCGATTCCGAAACCTTTTCCTAATGTTCCCAGCAGGTTTTCTTTCGGCACTTCGCAATTTTCAAATATCAATTCGCACGTTGCGGAACCTCTGATTCCCATTTTTTTCTCTTTTTTACCGAAAGAGAATCCTTTCATGCCTTTTTCAACGATAAAAGCGGATATTCCCTTGGTACCGAGTGACTTGTCGGTCATTGCCATCACGACATAGACGTGAGCATAGCCGGCATTGGTGATGAAGATTTTGGAGCCGTTGAGAATCCATTTGTCGCCGGCATCCACTGCGGTGGTTTGTTGCATGGCGGCATCGGTTCCGGCGTTGGGTTCGGTCAGACCGAATGCGCCGATCCACTCGCCGTTTGCCAATTTCGGTATATATTTCATCTTTTGTTCTTCGGTTCCGTTTTCCAAAATGGGTGCGACACACAAAGATGTGTGAGCGGAGACAATAACGCCGGTGGTGCCACAAACGCGGGACAATTCCTCCACTGCCATCGAATAAATCTGATTGGTACCGCCTTGTCCGCCGTATTCAACCGGAACGGGGATTCCCATCAGTCCGATTTTTGCCATTTTTTCAACCGTTTCCATCGGGAATCTTTCTTGGTCATCAATATCTGCTGCCAACGGTTTTACTTCATTTTCTGCAAATGAATGTATCATTTGCAGAAAGAGTTCTTCTTGTTTAGTTAAACTAAAATCCATAATAATGTATTGATTTTCTGTAAATTAAATAATATTAAACGGTCATTTCCTTCGATGAACTGTCATGGGTAATACCGGCAGCTCCTCCGGTGACAATTGCTATTCTGTTTTCTAATCTTTTCATTTTACTTGATAATTAAAATTTTTCTGTATGCATTAATTTAGCTTGACCTGAAATAAGGATTTTTCCTTGTTGGTCTTCTAAAGTACATTTAATAACTCCACGATGTTTTTCTTGATTAATTTTCATTACTTCAAATTTAGCGATGTAGTCATTTTCAACAAAAACAGGAGCTAAGAAATCCATGTCTTGAAACATATAAATTGTTCCTTCACCTGGCCACTGCGTGCCAAATACTTTTGAAAAGATTGCTCCGGCGAAAAACCCGTGAACGATAGGTTTTCCAAAAGGAGTTTTTGATGCATAATCAGCATCAATGTGAATGGGGTTGTTATCGCCAGATATTTTAGCAAACATATCAACATTTGCTTGCGTATATCTAACGATTTGCGTGTAAGTTTCACCTACTATTATTTTGGTCATATCACGTCAAATACTATAGGTTTGTGTTTTTGACGATGATAGCATTTCCCATTCCTCCTCCAATACAGAGTGATGCAAGACCTAATTCTTTTTTAGATCTTAACATTTCATGAATGAGGGTCACAATGATTCTACAGCCAGAAGCCCCAACAGGGTGTCCAAGTGCAATTGCTCCGCCATTAACATTACATCTTTCATTTATCCATTCAGGGGTAACATTATGATGTTGGCATAGTAATTTACGAACTCCAAGAGCTTGAGCTGCAAATGCTTCGTTTAGTTCAAATAGTTCAATATCTTTTAATTTTAATTCAGTTTTTGAAAGAGCAGATTTGATTGCCGGAATAGGACCCAATCCCATTTTAGCAGGATCAACTCCTCCTTGACCAACAGCAACAATTTCTACTAAAGGCTTTAGATTATATTTTTTAACCGCAGATTCAGAAGCCAACATAACAAATGCTGCTCCATCATTAATTCCAGAAGCATTTCCAGCCGTAACAGTACCCGGATTTTGGAAAGCAGGTCTTAATGAAGAAAGCTTATCTAAGGATGTTTCTCTGTTAGGGAATTCATCGTCTTCAAACATTTTTGAAACCTTTTTGAATTTAACTTCAACAGGGACAATTTCACTTTTAAATTTTCCATTGTCAATTGCATTGATTGCTTTTTCTTGAGATTGAATAGACAATGCATCTTGTTCTTCTCTGCTAATTTCTAAATCTTTAGCAATGTTTTCTGCAGTTATTCCCATATGAAGATTTGAAAATGCATCAGTCAAAGCATCCGTAATCATGTGGTCTTTTACGTTGAAATCAGCCATTTTAGTACCATTTCTTATTGTTGCAGGAATAATGAATCCGGCACCCGACATGCTTTCTGCTCCTCCCGCAATGATAATGTCGGCATTTCCAACTCGAATGGAATCAAAACCGTTCATAACAGCTTTCATTCCACTACCACAAATCATATTGATACCATAAGCAGGAACTTCGTATGGTATTCCGGCATTCACTGAAATTTGACGAGCAACACCTTGAAGCTGACCAGCCATCAAAACATTCCCAACAATCACTTCATCCACATCTGAAGCTTTAACTTTTGTGTCACTTAAAATTGTTTCAACTACTTTAGCTCCAAATGAAGCAACAGGAATAGTTGATAATGAACCTAAAAATTTTCCAATTGCAGTTCTTTTTGCTGCTACAATATATACTTTTTCCATTTACTTATGTTTTTTAAATTAATTTTTCTTATTTCTTATAATAGTTTAGTTCAAAAAAGTCAATCATAATTGAAATAAGTGCCGACTTTTTTAAAATTATCAATTAAATTTCGAATAGATCAGTTTTTATAGACGGGATTTTATTATTTGTTTTTATGATAATTGCATTGGTTTTAAATCTTCTGCAATAATTAAAGTCGCCTCAGTCGCCTCTTGCACTTGTTCAACGGTAAATTCGTCGTTAATTTCTTTCAAAACGATGCCTTTTGGAGTGATTTCCATCACACCCATTTCGGTAACGATAAGATTTACCTGTCCTTTTGCGGTAAGGGGCAAGGTGCATTTCTTTAATATTTTAGGATTTCCCTTAGCGGTATGTTCCATTGCCAAGATGACTTTTTTGGCACCGATGAGCAGGTCCATGGCACCGCCCATGCCGGGGGTTAATTTCCCGGGGATCATCCAGTTTGCCAAGTCGCCTTGTTCATCTACCTGCATAGCTCCCAAGATGGTAGCGTTCACGTGACCGCCGCGAATGATTCCGAAAGAGGTATCGGAGCCGAAACTTGCCGCACCCGGGAGTGCCGTAATGTAACCGCCGCCCGCATTAACCAAGTTTTCATCTTCTTCGCCCTCTGCCGGAGTGGGTCCCATACCCAATAATCCATTTTCGGATTGCAACGTAACGTGCACATCTTGAGCTAAATAGTTTGGAACTAAAGTCGGTAAACCGATCCCTAAATTGACAACGTCGCCATCGTGAAGCTCCATGGCTACGCGTTTGGCAATGACCTCTCTAATTTGATTTTTATCCATGAAAATTAGTTTTATGTTTATATTTTATAATATTTTTTGTGACATAATTACTTTATTATCACGCCGTTTCCTATTAATTACGAGCACGTGAACCTACGTCCAATTAGCGTGCAAAGGTAAGTAAAACTTTTGAAATAAGGGATACCCATTCAATATTTTTTTCTTTTGCGTTAACGCAATGACTCATTTTTTACCATTTCCATGTAGGGGAGCTCTTTATAGCCGCATTTTACGTACGTTTTGATGGCTTTTTCATTCTCTTTTTCTACTTCCAACCTCAAAACGCAATTCGGAAATCTCTTTTCGATATAATCAAAAAAATAGCTTCCGATTCCCTGCCCGCGATATTCCGGTTTTAGATAAAGGTCTTCTATCCAGATACATAACTTGCCAAATTCGGTAGAAAAGCTCTTGGCAATCATAGCATATCCTTGAATTTTTCCTTCATTTTCAAAAATAAAACCCTCTAAGAAAGGGCAATCGTTGATGCAGTTACGGATGTCGCTTTGAAAAATTCCATTTGAGCCGTTGCTCAATACTGCGGGCGAAGCATAGAAAATCTGCATCATTTTCATGACTGCCGCTTCGTCGCCGGCAAACATCGCTCGAATATTTGTAATTGCTTGTTTCATAAAAGTTTATAATCTTTTTATGTTTAAGGATCATTTTTTATTAATAGGTTGGATACAAACTACAAGAATTGAAGGAGTATGATAGTTTTCAGTGTTCCTATTGAATCGGCAAAGTTACGAATAATAACGATGTATATTGCGGAAAAACTTCATTTTTGACACAAAATTTAAATGTGGAAGAATCATTAAATGATTTCTACCGCTATCCGCGTCCGGCATTCTCATCGCGACTTGATTGTTTTGTTACTTTGTATCAAGACAAAAAGTAAAGGAAAAATACATTTAATGACTTAAAAACAAATAATTTATCTTGCATCATTACAATTTTAAAAACTAAAACAACCAAAGATGTACTTTTTTGCTCGCATTTAAGGATGAATATATATTTTTCCGACTTTTCAATTATGTGTACATGATTACAAAAAATCACGTACATTTGCAGCCTCAAAAAATATGGTATGAAAAGAATAGTTTTAACGATTGGTCTTCTTTTTTCATTATGGTTGGTTAGCGCGCAAGCACCGGCAAAATATTGGGTACAGTTTAAAGATAAAGATCATTCCACGTATTCTGTTGACCGCCCGTCGGAGTTCCTATCCGATCGTGCCATACAAAAAAGACAAAAATTCAATATCTCTATTACAGAGCAAGATTTGCCTGTCAGTCAGCATTATATCAAGGAATTACTGTCCATTGATTCTACCATGGTGCTTTTTACGCAGTCGAAATGGTTGAATGGTGTGACGGTTTATTGTGTAACGGAAAACATAAAAGAAAAGATTAGTAGTTTGCCTTTTGTAGTCGCTTGTGAGCGGACCATTCCGATGAAAAAAGTGGAGAATTTTGATTATCCGTATTATGAGTATAAACAGGGAAAGTTAGCTAGCGAACCCATTATTACGGGTCACAATTTTGATTATGGTTATTCCGAATGGCAGATGGCAGTTAATAATGCACAGTGGTTGCACAGAATCGGTGCTTGCGGCGAGGGCATGTTGATGGTAGTGATGGATGCCGGTTTTTGCAATGTCCCTAAAATTGGACATTTTGATGCGCTTCGTCAGGAAGGACGGCTGTTGGGCGTTCGCAATTTTGTGCAACCCGGGCGTACCGTTTTTGGCTCCGAATCGCATGGAACGAATGTATTGTCCTGCATTGCTTCCTACAAACCCGGCGAATTGATAGGAACGGCTCCGAAAGCCTCGTTCTTTTTAGCTCAAACCGAAGACAGCCGCTCCGAGAATTTAATTGAAGAAGATAATTGGGTTGCCGGCGTTGAATGGGCAGACAGCTTGGGTTGTGATGTCCTTAATTCTTCATTAGGGTACACGAAATTTGATGATACCCTCGTAAAACGCAGTTTCGAGGATTTGAACGGAAAGGTAAGCCGCGCTTCGCAAGCCGCTACCATCGCCGTATCGAAGGGAATGATTATCTGCAACAGTGCCGGAAATGAAGGTAACGGCGATTGGCATTATATCGGTTCCCCGGCTGACGCTCAAGATATTATTACTGTGGGAGCTGTTGATTACAAACGACAACCGGCTTCTTTTTCATCGTTCGGTCCTACTGCCGACGGACGCGTAAAGCCCGATGCAGCTGCTGTTGGACAAAATACCTTTGTTTGTAATATTAATGGGAATACCGACAACGCAAGCGGAACGTCATTCTCATCACCACTTTTATCGGGTATGGTTACCTGTCTCTGGCAATTGTTCCCCGATAAATCCAATTATGAGATTATGCATGCTGTTCGTCTTAGTGGAGCGAACTATTTAAATCCAACAGCCGAATTGGGCTACGGAATTACCAATTTCCTGTTGGCGCATAACTATCTCGCTCAATCCGCTTCCGATGAAGATTTGGTGTTTCTTTTCGTCAATAGCGTAATCCGAAAATCTTCGGTGGGAGCATTATTGAAATCAAACAATACGACCAATTTTACCGTTGATTTGTCTTTATTAGGTAGTGACCGAATTACTCATAAAGAATACACCATTAAATCGGGGCAAGAAAAAAGTCTAAAACTTAAAGTGCCTAAATTGCCCAAAGGTGAGAATAATGCTTTGGTCTTAGTTAAAGTTAATGATTTGACTTGTCATACTTCTTACGTGATGTATCTTGGTTTGGTTAAATAGTATTAAGAAATTTTTAGATTGTATCAATGAAAAAAACAGTAATTCTTCTCTTCGTATTTTTAGCTTCGATAGAGCTTAACGGCCAATATTTATTGGGTATCTTGAATTATAATGCTTTCTCTACGGCAAAGATGGAATCCTTTATCGAATTTCAATTTATGATTGATGGAAAAACAACCCGCTATGTTTTAAATGAAAATCATAAGTATTTTTCGGAAGTCGAAATAATTGTGAATATCAATAAAAAAAAATCGGTGTTGCAGAAAGATTCTTTAATAGAAACCATTCATTATATATTGATGAGTGAAGAATTTGAAGATTCTATACAAAAAACCAAGCCCTATTTTATGGACATTCAAAATGTGAAAGTTCCGAATGGCGATTATGAGCTTAACTTTTACATTAAAGATGTCCACGATACAACAAAAGTGATTAAATACATTGACTTTTTGCAGGTTTATTTTCCGAAGGACAAAATTGGTTTATCGGGTTTATCCTTGTGGCAAACGTTTAATGCAACCGGCGAGGGCGGCATTTACAATAAATACGGTTATTCGGTAACGCCTTTGTTTAATAATTTCGCGCCCGAATCGGTGTATGCTTTACCGGTAACGCTCGAAATTTATAATGCCCAAAAAATCTTTGGAGACGATGCCGATTTTTTGGTTAGAGCTTCAATTGTTCCTGCTGACTTGTATATCCGTGGGGACAAGGAATATGTTGAATACCGCAAGATGAAGTCTAAAGAGGCGATAGTCTTTTTACATCAATTCAATATCTTTGGCTTAGCATCGGGTAATTATAACGTGGTAGTGGAAGTATTAGATGCCGATTCCAATGTGATGGGAAAGGCAAGTGCCTTTTTGCAACGTAGTAATCCATCGGTGAAATTGGATTTAAAGAATTATGATAACGTAATCATTGATAGTACTTTTGTGGAAAAAATTACCGATATGAAGGTTATGCAGGACTATGTTGCTTCGTTATATCCGATCGGTACGGTTGCAGAACAAGAGTTCTTTCATCAGCGCTTGAAAAATGTTCCGATTGAACGATTGCAAAAGTTTTTTTATTCTTTTTGGGTGAAACGCTCACCCACCGACCCGCAAGGAGAGTGGGAGGCGTATCATAAAAAAGTGGAATATGTCCAAGCACATTATGGAAGTCCGGTTATACAAGGTTATCGCACCGACCGCGGACGCGTTTACCTCAAATATGGCGAACCTACCAGCGTTACCGAAGTCCCCTTTGACCCACAGTCTTATCCTTATGAAATATGGCATTATTATGTAATTGGGGAACAAACCAACGTGAAATTTATCTTCTATAATCGCGACTTGATATCCAATAACTATGAATTGCTGCATTCTGATATGATTGGGGAAACTTATGACCCTTCTTGGCAAATGAGACTGGTTAAGCGCCTCGATCCTTCTTCGAATCCCGATGTTACTAAGCCGAATGATTATTGGGGAGGTGAAGCAGATGATCAATATCGTTACAATAAATAGTCCGATATGAAGCGCCTTTTCGATGTCTCTGCTTCGGTTTTCGCATGCCTGCTTCTTTTGCCTTTCTTTTGTGTGATTTCTTTGATAATTATGCTGGAATCAAGAGGCGGTATTTATTATTCTCAACAAAGAGTAGGGAAGAATAATAAGGATTTTAAATTGCTGAAATTTAGAACTATGAGAGTTGGATCCGATAAGCATGGTTTGCTGACCGTTGGCGATAAAGATGCACGTATTACCCGTTTTGGCTATTTCCTCCGAAAATACAAATTGGATGAATTGCCGCAACTCTTCAATATTCTCAAGGGTGACATGAGTATTGTCGGACCGAGACCGGAAGTGAGAAAGTATGTGGATTTATACGATGTTCGGCAGCGTCAGGTGCTCTCTCTTTTGCCGGGTTTGACCGATTATGCCTCTTTGGCTTATATTTCTGAAAGCGAAATCTTGTCCGCCAGCGATAATCCCGAACAAACCTATATTGATGAAATTATGCCGCGCAAAATTGAACTTAACTTGAAATATATTCAAAATCAAGGAATGATCGAAGACATGAAAATTATTTTTAAAACGCTGTTTTCAATTTTGAAAAAATAGACGTATCAATATTTGTTTAGATTTTTGTAAAAATCTGCTCAACATTCTTTGTGGTGATTTCAGCCACTTTTTCAACTGAAGTTTCAAATATCTCAGCAATTTTATTTGCAATGAGGGGAATTTTATCACTTTCGTTTCGCTGTCCGCGATAAGGGGTAGGGGATAAAAATGGGGCGTCGGTTTCCAATGCAATATTCTCTAAACCAACATGTTTAACAATGTCTTGTAGTCTGTTGTTCTTGAACGTAACCACTCCGCCTATCCCTAAAATAAATCCGAATTTAATTGCCCACTCTGCTTCTTGAATGCCGCCTGAAAAACAGTGCAGAATACCTTTCAGTCCGCAATGTTCAAATTGTTTAAGAATCTCCAAAGATTCGTTATAGGCGTCGCGAATGTGAATAGAAAGAGGAAGTCCCGTCTCTTTTGCCCACTGTAGTTGGGTATAAAAGCACTCTTTTTGTGCGTCTAAAAAGTCGGTGTCGTGAAATAAATCTATTCCGATTTCGCCAATTCCAACCACGTGAGAATCGTTCAGATAAGCATGCAGAATTGCCAATTCTTCTCGATAGTTTTCGGCGACATCGGTTGGATGCAACCCAATGAGCGGGAACAAGTGCGTGGGATATGCATCTGTCGCTTCAAAGATGTCGTTGAGCGTGGGTGTGGAAACGGAAGGTAAAATGACTTTAGTTACTTTCGCATCAATGGCGCGCTGAACCACTTCCGCAAAATCGTCAGGATAATATTCTTTGTAAAGATGTGCGTGAGAATCAATAAAATACATGAACTATTGAATACCTAATTTGAGTTTTAATTGAGCAGTAATGTCTTCACTATCTGCATAGAATGAGAGAGAAGCGGTATCAAAAATGTAGGTATAATGATTCTCTTTGCCGATTTCGGTGATGGCATCTTTCAATCTTTTTTGAATGGGGGCCAATAGTTCGTTTTGTTTAGTCAAAAGAGTATTTTGTGCTGTTTCCGAGAACGTTTGTATGCGGGTGTACATTGTTTCCAATTCTTGTTGTTTGACTTGTGCAACAGCTTGAGAATAAGTGGCTTGTTTACGGTTAAACTCTTCGTATTTCGTTTGAAATTCGTTTTGCATTTGAGTTGCTTCAGTTTCTAATTCAGCTTTCAGTTGATTAATTTGGTTTTGAGCCGTATCAACTCCGGGCATGGATAAAAGCATGGCATTGTAGTCTAAATGTCCAAATTTAACTTTTCCCTGTGCCGATAAATTTACGGCAGACAAGCTAAGAACGAGAACCGCGATGAAGCAAATATATTGAATGTTTTTTTTCATATCCGATGGGGTAAATTATTTTACGATTCCGAGTTTCTTTTTCACTAAGGGAGTAATATCCTCACCGCCGTCAGCATATAACAAGGTGGCTTGTTCAAAAACGTAAGTAAAACCGTTTTCTTTGGAAACTGCTGTGATTGCCTCTTTAATTTTATCTTCAAAAGGTTGCATCAGTTCAATTTGTTTGGCTTGTAAATCGTTTTGGGCGTTATTTTGAAA
>Ga0209099_1001792_pt1 | contig 20521 bp, 19 predicted proteins | sample AD_JPNHW2_MetaG_FD_184430 | JGI IMG/M metagenome (GOLD analysis project Ga0209099, IMG submission 184430) | Active sludge microbial communities of municipal wastewater-treating anaerobic digesters from Japan - AD_JPNHW2_MetaG (SPAdes) (version 2) | ecosystem: Engineered > Bioreactor > Anaerobic... | reverse complement strand
CTTTTTGCATCGCTTGAGAGATATCAGGGATTCCAGGACCTTCGTCTTCCAGTTTAATATAGATTTTGTCCTCTTCAATATCCACTTCTATTTCCCCTTTATAGGCATGAGCAACGATATTCACTTCAGCCTCATAGAGTGCAACAACAGTTCTTTTTATAATTGAACTGTCAACTCCAAGCTGTTTCATCATTTTTTTTATGTGGCTGGATGCTGTCCCTGCGTTGGTAAAGTCACCGCCTTCAACTATAAATTTAAAATTCATAAATTATCTATTAATAAACAGGAGACAACCCCAAATTAAATAACACGCCTGAAGTTCTGTACATAGAGAGTGGCGTTTCAATTAAAACCATCTCATTTTCTTCAGCCAACTCTTTCATTTCTTCTGACACTTTTTTACCGCGAACGAACAGAATCACTTTAATTTCGGACATTTCACACGTTCTGATGGTTTGTGTATTAGCCAATCCGGTGATCAGCATGATTCGTTTAGTAGTGTTAATCGTGAGTACATCACTCATCAAATCGGAAGCAAATGCACATTCTACGGGGTCAATTCTATGCTTCTCTCCTTCTACAATCACCCCTGAGATATGGGTTACAATATCCTGTATAGTCATATTAAATTATTTTTTTGCAAAAATACTAAAAGAAACGTACTTTTGCAGGTTAAAAATACTAAATAAATCCTAGACTTACATGTTGAAATATAAAGCTGATTTTCACACACATACACTATTATCTCCTTGTGGTGATTTAGAGATGACTCCTGATCATATCATTGAAATTGCCTTAAGGAACGGAATTGACATCATTGGGATTACGGATCATAATTCGACAAGACACTGTAAGTTAGCAGAACATTACTCGAAGAATCGTGATATTTTTGTATTGTGTGGTGTTGAGATCACCACTAAGGAAGAAGCACATTGTTTAGCTTTTTTCCCTACACATGATTTATTGGATCAGTTTCAGGCTTTTATTGAAATTCATCTTCCCAATATCCCGAATAATCCCGATTTTTTTGGAGATCAGGTGCAGATTGACGAAGAGATGAATATCATATACGAAGAACCTCGATTATTAACTTCTGGATTAGATGTTTCTATTGAAAAAATTGAACAAGAGGTTCATCGATTACAAGGGATGTTTATACCGGCACATATTGACAAACAGAAAACGAGTGTCATTTCACAGTTGGGATTTATCCCTTTTGACTTAGACTATGAAGCGGTTGAAATCACTCAAAACACCACTAAAGAGGCTATGATTCAACAGCATAAATACTTAAAAAACAAACCATTCATCAGAAGTTCGGATGCCCATTATCCGCATCAAATCGGGATGAATACGACGCTTTTAGAGATGCCGACCCGAAATTTCGAGGAGATTAAAAATGCCATTCTTCAAAATCGGATCTCATTTTCATTTTAGTGAAATATCTTGCAATTTCACTTTATTTCATATCTTTGCAAAACCATTTAAAAACTCATTTTATACAGATAACATCATGAACGTTAAAGAATTAATAGAAAAACTAAATTTAAAAATCTTTTGTGGAGCGCAACATTTAGATAGAGAAATCAAAGGGGGATATGTATCCGATTTATTAAGTGATGTGATGGGCTTTGCTCAAGAGGGAAATGTTTGGATGACCTTACAAACGCACAAAAACGTGATTGCTATTGCCTCCCTAAAAGAGTTAGCTTGTGTCATTTTAGTGAAAGGTTTTGAACCGGATCCTGACATGTTAGAACAGGCTAAAGAGGAGGAGATTCCGATCTTAGGAACTGATAAACAGACCTTTGAGATTTCCGGTCTGGTTTATTCTGAAATTAATAAATAAAAAAAAAGTCGGTTGTTAAAACCGACTTTTTTTATTATTCCCACTCTATAGTTGCAGGGGGTTTAGAGCTGATATCATATACAACCCTGTTAATTCCTTTCACTTTATTGATAATATCATTGGAAATTTTTGCTAAGAATTCATAAGGTAATTTCGCCCAATCTGCGGTCATTCCATCTGTAGAAAGAACTGCACGTAGGGCAACAGCATTTTCATAAGTTCTTTCATCACCCATTACGCCTACCGATTGAATCGGAAGTAAGATAGTGCCTGCTTGCCAAACTTGTTGGTACAAACCATGTTCTTTCAACCCATCGATAAAGATGGCATCAGCTTCCTGAAGGATTCTCACTTTTTCAGGGGTAATATCGCCCAAAATTCTAACGCCAAGTCCGGGTCCGGGGAAAGGGTGACGTTGAATCAAAGATTCTGGAATACCTAAAGCTTTTCCAACTCTACGTACTTCATCTTTAAACAACAGATGAAGTGGTTCAACCACTTTAAGATTCATTTTTTCAGGAAGGCCCCCCACATTATGGTGAGATTTGATCACCATTCCGGTAATTGACAATGATTCAATACGGTCAGGATAAATGGTTCCTTGAGCTAACCATTTGATATTCTCCAGTTTATGAGCTTCTATATCAAAAACATCAATAAATCCTTTACCAATAATTTTTCGTTTAGTTTCAGGATCTGACACCCCTTTCAAGGCATCATAAAACATTTGGGAGGCATCAACACCTTTAACATTAAGTCCTAAAGTTTTATAGTTTTCAAGAACGGAAGTAAATTCGTTTTTACGAAGAAGACCATTGTCTACAAAAATACAGAACAGGTTTTTACCGATCGCTTTATGGAGCAGAACAGCTGCAACAGTAGAGTCAACACCACCGGATAAGCCCAGTACAACTCGTTGATCTCCAATTTGTTCTTTCAGTTCATGAACTGTAGTTTCGATAAAAGAGGCAGGAGTCCAATCTTGTTTACATTTGCAGATATGTTGTACAAAGTTATTCAGAATAATTGTACCATCTTCACTATGAAATACTTCAGGGTGAAATTGAACAGCCCAGGTAGGTTCACCAGAAACCTGGTAAGCCCCAATTTTCACTTCATTGGTACTGGCTATCACTTTAAAATGATCAGGGATTGCGGTAATAGTATCGCCGTGGGACATCCAGACTTGAGATTCCGGTCTTACCCCCTTCATTAAAATATCTTCCTGGCTGATAAATGAAAGGTGAGCTCTGCCATATTCACGGGTACCGGCTTGTTCTACTTTTCCTCCAGCATAAAGGGCCATTAATTGAGCGCCGTAACAGATTCCTAATACAGGAATTTTTCCTTTAAAAGGTGACAGATCCGGTTTAAAAGCCTCCGGTTGATTCACAGAAAATGGACTTCCGGAAAGCACCACACCCATAATACCATCTAGTGATTCAGGGAATTTGTTATAAGGGAGTATTTCACAATACGTATTTAGTTCTCTGATTCTTCTTGCAATCAATTGTGTGTATTGAGAGCCAAAGTCTAAGATGATAATTTTCTCGTTCATAAGTCTATTTTTTCTTAAATTTTAATTTTTCGGGTTGATTAGCTACATCTGTAATCAGATCAAAAGCAAATTTTGAGATGGTTTCAATTCCTGCAAAATCGATTTTATCTGAAATATCAGTTGGTTTGTGATAATTATCCCAATCCATTCCGGTATTAAAAAAAAGAACCGGAATTCTCTTTTTATAAAATGGATAATGATCAGAACCATCCATGTAGTTGAATGGTGAAACATCATATTTAATTTGATGGATTTCTGAATATTTTTCAATTAAATGAGGAAAAATTTCAGAAGTTTGTTCCCCTTTAGAATAAAGGAATCCCTCTTGTTTATATTTACCAACCATATCAAAATTGAAAACAGCATCAATATCATGGATGTCAAAAGGAGCATTTTTAACAAAATAATAGGATCCTAAAAGGCCTTTTTCTTCAGCAGCAAATAGGATAATTAGAACAGATCTTTTTGGAGGATTTTCTTTAAATTGATTAGCTAAATTCAGGACTGTAACCACTCCGGAAGCATTATCATTTGCACCGGGGTGCATTCGACCTCTTTCGAGGCCAACATGATCAAAATGGGCACAGATCACAATATATTGTTTTTTTAAAACTGAGTCAGAACCTTCAATCCAGCCAATCACATTTTTAGAGCTAATGATATCCCCTCCCCTATTAGCTTTCATTTTTACCGTAAAAGGTTGTAAATAATCAGAAAAATAGGGTTTAATATCAATACTTTTTAGAATATCCACGATATAATTTTGAGCTAAAGAGTCTCCCCGGGTTCCTGCATTTCTACCTTGCAGTTGAGCAGACGCCAAATATTTGAGATTCTGATCCGTCGAAAATATAACCTGAGCCCAGATTATAGCCGGGATAAAAAAAATTGTAAAAAAAAGTAGAATTATTTTTTTCATTGAAATTTAGCGGGTAAGGAAAGCTTTTACCACTTCGGAGATCATCTTATTATCAGCTTTTCCGGCCATTGCTTTTGAAGACAAACCAATCAATTTTCCCATATCTTTTAATTCGGAAATATTTTGGTCTGAAGCAATAGATTTTACTTGATCTAAGATTTCAGATTCAGATAAAAGTTTTGGTAAGTATTCGTTAATCACATCAAGTTGAGCGATCTCCTCCTGATAAAGATCTTCTCTATTTTGAGCTTTATATAATTCGGCAGAATCGCGACGTTGTTTTGCCAATTTCTGCAATGTCTTCATTTCCATCTCCTCCGTAATGACAACCTTCTCACCAGAAGTTTTAAGCAATAGAATGGCTGCTTTGATTGCTCTTAAAGCATTCAATTTTTCTTTTTCTTTAGCTAACATTGCTTTTTTGATATCCTCATTTATTCTTTCCTCTAAGCTCATAACTATTTGTTTTATAATTATTTTAAAAATAAATAAGGCTTTGATTTTTCAATCATTGCCCATTAATAAACCGGACTGCAAATATACTTACAATTTTATAAATATTAGGGCAAAAAGTTTAAAACAAAAGCTATATCTTTGCACCCCGTATTTAAAAGGTAAATCATGATTTCATTTTGTATTTGTTTATCGGTCTTAATTATCGGCTATTTTCTTTACGGGAAAATCACTGAAAGAATATTTGGTATTGACAAGAATGCAGTAACTCCTGCTCATCGTATGTATGATGGAGTTGACTTTGTACCGTTAAAAGGGTATAAGATTTTCATTATTCAATTTTTAAATATTGCAGGATTAGGGCCTATATTTGGAGCGATCATGGGGGCAAAATTTGGGACGGCATCTTTTTTATGGATCACATTAGGGTCTGTATTTATCGGAGCGGTACATGATTATATCCCCGGAATGATATCTTTGAGAAAAAATGGAGAAACGCTTCCTGAAATTCATGGAATGTATTTAGGAAAATATGTGCGTGAGATTATGCGCATTTTCATGATTATTTTGACTGTATTGGTTGGAGTTGTTTTTGTAGTAGGGCCTGCAACATTATTGACTACTATCACTCCGGAGTTTTTCAATTTAACATTCTGGATTATTGTAATTTTCATTTATTATTTACTAGCTACTTTATTGCCCATTGATAAAATTATTGGAAAGATATATCCCATATTCGGATTTTTCTTACTCATCATGGCTGTTGGGATATTGTTTAGTATTTTTTATTACAAACCTGAATTACCTGAATTTTGGGATGGAATGAGTAATCTGCATCCATTTGCCAAGAGTAATCCGATATTTCCAATTATGTTTATAACGATAGCATGTGGTGCTGTGAGTGGCTTTCACTCAACACAATCCACTTTAATGTCACGTTGTATGACCAGTGAGAAACAAGGGAGACCGGTATTTTATGGTGCGATGATCACAGAAGGGATTGTGGCATTAATCTGGGCAGCAGCTGCAACCTATTTCTTTCACCATACAGAGGCGGGGAAAGAGTTATATGTAAATGGAAATCCAACATTGGTTGTCAGTTTAATCACGCAGACCTGGATGGGAAGAATTGGCTCTGTTCTAGCTGTTTTAGGAGTCGTTTTTGCACCAATATCAACAGGAGATACTGCTTTTAGAATGGGTAGAATCATGGTTGCCGAGTTGTTTCATTTTGATCAAAAACCGATCAAAAACAGATTAGTGATCTCTATCCCTATGTTTGCAATTGCCATTATGGTATTAATCTGGAGTGTGACAGATAAAAATGGTTTTGATACAATCTGGAGATATTTTGCTTGGGGAAATCAATTCCTGGCAATGGTTACTTTATGGGCTTCCACTATTTATTTAGTTATGGAGAAAAAGTTTTATTGGATCACTTTTTTGCCGGCCATATTTATGACAATGGTTACCACCACATTTTTATTCATTGCAGAAAAAGAAGGGTTTGGATTAAGCCCTGTTATCGCATATAGTATCGGAGTTTTGATTACCCTATTCTGTACTACATTATTCCTAAACTGGAAACACAAATACAACAAAGGACGCATTTAACAATCAAATAAAAAATTAAAAAGATGTCACAGTACCTATCAAGTAATGTAACCAAAGTTACAACCAATCTTCTCAGGAAGATGAGAAATGAAGGGGAAAAAATTGCCATGTTAACAGCATACGATTATTCTACAGCCAAACTATTAGATCAAGCCAGAATTGATGTTATTTTGGTGGGTGATTCGGCTGCTAATGTGATGGCAGGTTTTAAGACAACGTTACCTATCACTTTAAACGAAATGATTTATCATGCGTCATCAGTTGTAAGAGCTGTTGAACGTGCTTTAGTGGTTGTTGATATGCCTTTCGGCACCTATCAAGGTAATTCTAAAGAAGCATTAGCTTCAGCCATTAGAATTATGAAAGAATCAGGTGCTGATGCTGTCAAAATTGAAGGTGGTGTTGAGATTTCTGAGAGTGTTGACAGGATTTTATCAGCCGGTATTCCCGTGATGGGGCATTTAGGCCTGATGCCTCAATCGATCAATCAATATGGAACATATTCGGTAAGGGGTACTAGTGAAAAAGAAGCTGAAAAAATATTAAAAGATGCTAAGATTCTGGAAGATCATGGTTGCTTTGGAATTGTGTTGGAGAAGATTCCTGCCGAATTAGCTAAATTAGTTACTGAATCTATCTCAATCCCCACTATTGGTATTGGTGCCGGACCTCATACGAGCGGTCAGGTTTTAGTTTTCCACGATATGATGGGCTACACTTTACAATTTTCACCAAGATTTTTAAGACGGTATCACAACTTTAGTAGAGAGATCGTCAACTCTGTTGAAAACTACATTCATGATGTTAAAACATCTGATTTTCCTAACAAAAATGAACAATATTAACAATGAATCCCATAATTGAAGAGATAGAACCCAGAATCCTTTATGAAGATAATCATTTGATTATTATTAATAAAAAGTCAGGTGAGATTGTACAAGCAGATAAAACGGGAGACACTCCTTTAGTTGAAAAAGTTAGAGAATATTTAAAAGTAAAATATCAAAAACCAGGAAATGTTTTTTGTGGTTCTGTTCATCGTTTAGACAGGCCGGTTAGTGGTGTCATTATTTTCACTAAAACATCTAAAGGGTTAGAAAGAATGTCTCAAATTATTAAAGATCGTAAAATATCTAAGATTTATTGGGCTATTGTGGAACAAAAACCTGAAAAAGAGTCTCAACGTTTGGTCCATTATTTAAGAAAAAATGAAAAATTAAATAGAAGCTTTGCCTCTGATACTCCTTCAGAGAATTCATTACGTGCCGAACTACATTATACTGTGATTGGGGCATCTCAAAATTATTGTCTTTTGGAGGTTGAACTATTTACAGGAAGACATCATCAGATCAGGGTTCAACTTTCAAGTATTGGATGTATCATTAAGGGAGACTTAAAATATGGTGCTAGAAGGCCAAATCCTGATGCTTCAATTGGACTTCACGCTAGGAGATTAGCATTCGAACATCCTATAACAAAAGTACCAATTGAGATCTTAGCAGAACCTTTGGGTGAACATTTTCGAAAAATATGGTATAATAATTAAAAACTCATTTAATTTTTTGGTATTTTTGCAGTCAATATAATATAACAATAAAAAAAACATAATATGAAAAAATTAATTACTCTTTTATTGATAACTATATCATTATCAGCATTTTCACAAGATCTAATTATAAGATATAAAGGAATTATTTATGAAAATAATGACACCATTTATGAAGTTCCTACTTCATTAAATACTGATAATTCCTATTATATTGATATTGAAAATACAACTTCTCAAATTTTGGAGGTATTGGTAATGAGAAATAATATTCCATTATTGGATGGTGCCACTACTCAATTTTGTATTGGTTCAGCATGTGTGACTGGCAACGCCAGTGAATTTCCACAAACCATTAATGCAGGTGAGAACTATTCACATGCTGCTTACGGCGATCAAGCATTTCATATTTTTTATAATCCTAATGGAAATTATGGCGTTTCATTATTAAGATTCGCAATTTTTGATATAACCAACCCTGCAATCTCAACTGTTTTCTACCTAAGACTAGATAATACTCAATCTATTCAAAACAATAACAATTCAGAAACTTTAAATGCTTATCCAAATCCTACTTCAAATAGAGTTACAATTGAACATAATTTAAATTCAAATTATGGTCAGACTGAATTGGTAATCAGAAACATTACTGGTTCTGTTTTATATTCTAATCCTATCAATGGTTCTTCAAAAACTAATGTTTCTTTAGAAGATTTCAGTGCAGGAATCTATTTCTACTCTATTGAAAATCAGGGAAAAACAATCGCAACAAAAAAATTGATCGTAAAATAATTATTTTATAAATCATTGACAAATACAACGGTAACACTTAGGCCTGTTATTGACAGTTCCCGGGAACATTTTTCCGGGAATTTTCTTGTTTATCTTAATGAAACACATAACTTACCTACCATTATTTTGTTTATTAGTCTTATTTTAATTACGATAATCTTTGTTGCTTATCATCAAAAATTCTCATTACTATTTACTTCATTATTTTCCCAAAGACATTTATCTCAATTGCAAAGAGAAGGTAAACTAGCAAATAGAAACCTTTTTATATGGGTTCACAGCATTATTTTTCTCATTCAAGCACTTTTTCTCTATATTATATTAGACTATTTTTTTCCGAAAGTATTTAATCTAATTGATCCTAACATCCTTTATTTTATCATTCTTGGTATTGTAATTATTGACTTCATCCTAAAAAGATTTTTCTCTTTTGGATATTTTAAAACATTTGATTATATAGATGAATTAGCATCATATAAAATGTATAAAATGTTGTTTAATTTTACGAATACGATTCTATTAATGATTATCATTCCCCTAAGTTTATATACAAATGAATGGAAACTAATATGGATCTATTTTCTCATTTTAATCATCACTTTCTCAATCACTTCATATAAAATCTTCACAATAAACCCAAAAAGAATCAAATTATTTCAATTTTTTATTTATTTTTGCACTCTTGAAATTTTACCTTATTTGGTGGTATTAAAATTTTTAATATTTTTAAATAAGTAACTAATAATGAATGGTTTAAAGTTCTAAAAAATGAAAATCAAAAACATCTTAATTTCTCAAATTGCACCGGTTGATTTTGAAAAATCTCCTTATGCTGAGTTAAAAAGAAAATACAGCATCAATATAGATTTTTATAAATTCTTTAAAATAGAGAGTGTCCAAGCCATTGATTTTAGAAAATCTAAGATTAACATCCTTAACTATACTGCATTAGTTTTTGCAAGCACTACAACAATTGATCATTTTTTTACTCTAGTTAAGGAGTTGAGACTTGACATTCCGGAATCTATGAAATATTTCTGTATTACTGATCAGATTGCTCATTATCTTCAAAAATACATCCCTTACAGAAAAAGAAAGATCTTTTTCGCAAAAAATAACAATCCGGCTGGAATTTTTGATCTTTTATTAAAAAATAAAGAACATAAGTTTTTGATACCATGTGGAGCAGATGGTTTGGGTACTCAGTATGCAGATTTCTTCGAAAAACATGCGATCGAATACAATCAAGCAGTTGTTTTTAATACTATTCCTGCTGACTTAAAACATGATGTCGATATTAGTAAATATGATATGATTGTTGTGTTTAGTCCATCCGGAATTCAATCTCTTAAAGCAAACTTTCCGGAATTTGAACAAGGGGAGATTGCATTCGGAGCATTAGGAACAGCCGCTGCAGAAGCAGTTAAAGCTGAGGGATGGACTTTACATGTTGAAGCTCCTACTAAAGAAGCTCCATCCATTACTGTGGCCCTTGACCACTTCTTGAAAGAAAATGCTACAAGAAGAAGATAACCTCACCCAAAAAAACTCTTTTGCAAAAACAGAGCGAATTTGTTCAAACAAGATTATTAAAGATCTAATTGTACAAAATAAAACGCTTTTTGTTTATCCTTTTAAATGTTATTATTCTATAGAAGAAACTGGAATTCAAAGTAATACAAACCAGATTGTTATCAGTGTCTCTAAAAGATTATTTAAAAGAGCTGTCGATAGAAACTTATTAAAGCGTAGAACTAAAGAAGCTTATCGGATCAATAAATATAGTTTAATTTGTTCTGGTGATGACACTAAACAAATTCAGTTTAAGATACTTTTAGTATATATTGCAAAAGAAATTCTAACTTATCAACAAATCGAGAAAAGTTTAGTTCAAGTCTTAAAATTGTTATCTAAAAGAGACCCATCAATCCAAAATTAAAAAATACCTTTTTCCTCGGAGGGGAATTTTTAAACTCTCTATAAATCAGCTAAAAAGCAAAACATTTCCTTAAAAGTTAAAAAAAATTAAAAAAATCGACAAGAGACAATATTAATAATATAATAATATTGTATTTTTGCGGTTTGAATTTTTCAAAACGAATAACTGAATAAATCGAAATACTAAATCAATTATGAAGATATCATTAAACTGGCTTAAACAGTACATCTCTTTCAATTTACCTCCTGAAGAAACAGGAAAATTATTAACTAGTTGCGGATTAGAAGTAGAATCAATTGAAATATTTGAAACGATTAAAGGTGGTTTAAATGGATTTATTGTTGGGGAGGTAATTACTTGTGAAAATCATCCTGATTCTGACCATTTGCATATCACTACTGTAAATATTGGACAAGAACAACCTCTTAATATTGTCTGTGGTGCATCTAATGTGGCTGCAGGACAAAAAGTTATTGTTGCTACAATCGGTACTACTTTATACCAAAATGACTCCTCTTTTGTAATTAAAAAATCTAAGATCAGAGGTGCTGTGTCAGAAGGAATGATTTGTGCAGAAGATGAAATGGGTGTTGGTACATCTCATGATGGAATTATGGTTCTTCCACAAGAAACTCCAGTTGGGATACCTGCTTCAAAATATTTTAAAATTGAAACCGATTACATCTTTGAAATTGGGATAACACCTAACAGAAGTGATGCAACTTCCCATTTTGGTGTTGCAAGGGATCTATTTGCTGTTTTAAAACACAATAATATTCCTTGTTCACAACTTTTATTACCAAGTACAACGGATCTAATTCCAATTTCAAAAAAACAAAAGATCACAATTGATATTGAAAATATCGCTTCTTGTCCTAGATATACAGGCCTTTGTTTTGAAAATATTACTGTAACGGATTCTCCTGCATGGCTTCAAAACAGACTAAAATCTATTGGGATCAGGCCCGTAAACAATATTGTTGATATTACCCAATTCGTCATGTTTGAAATTGGTCAGCCATTACATGCTTTTGACAGTGATTATATTAAAGGGAATCATGTCATAATAAAAAATTTACCTTCTGAAACCCCTTTTATTACTTTGGATGGGAACGAAATCAAATTACATGAGGATGATCTCATGATTTGCAATCAAGAGGATGGGATGTGTATTGCCGGTGTATATGGCGGATTAAATTCCGGAGTGACAGACAAAACAAAGAATATCTTCTTGGAAAGTGCTTATTTTAATCCTGTTTCCGTCAGAAAAACTTCAAAAAGACATGGCTTAAAAACAGATGCTGCTTTCCGTTTCGAAAGAGGCTGTGATCCTGATGTAACAGTTTATGCTATCAAAAGAGCTGCCAACTTGATTCAAGAAATTGCAGGAGGAACTTTAGTATCTGAAATTATTGATGTTTATCCATCTGAAATAGAAAAACCAACTATCTCCATTTCTGTTGGTGAAGTTGAAAAACTGATCGGTAAGCATATTGAAATCAATACTATTTCAAACATATTACTCTCTTTAGGATTTGAAATTCATCATGTAGATGTAGATCAATTATTAGTAACCGTTCCTCTTAATAAAACTGACATTACCAGGCCGGTAGATCTTATTGAAGATGTTTTAAGAATTTACGGGTACAACAATGTAGAAATCCGTGAAAATTTTGAATATATTCCCAGTTCAAAACTGCAATCTACACAATCTAAATTACAAAAATCATTATCTCTTTATCTTTCCGGTTTAGGATTTAATGAAATTATGAATAATTCGATTATAACCAAAAATTATTCTGAAATCTTTGATTTTATTGATGAAAAAGAAAGAGTTGACTTGGTAAATCCATTAAGTAGTGATTTGAATGCGATGAGACAATCCCTACTTTTCTCAGGTTTAGAAACGATCCTTAGAAATTCAAATACCCGTAATACTAACCTACAACTCTTCGAATTTGGTAGAACATACCATATCAAGGCAGATAGTAAAAAAGGGGATGATGTGAAGAAAAGATATCTGGAAAAAGAGGTTATGTCAATATTCCTCACCGGTGAAAAAACTGAAAACTCCTGGAACCAATCCAGTGTTGAAGTAGATTTTTTCATGTTAAAGAATGTCGTGCATAATATTTTATCAAAAATTAATTTCCCCACAGATGCGATTGTTTCCAGACAAGGATCTGCGCTATTTTTAGAACATTTGATTTATTCAGTGGAAAATAGTGATTTGGTACAATTTGGACAAGTTCATCCAAAAATATTAAAACAATTTGATATTAAGAAACCGGTATTTTATGCTGAAATCAATTTTGAACTTTTGTATTCATTATCAACAATGAATAAAGTACTTTATAAAGCGATCCCGGCATATCCTACTGTAAAAAGAGATTTAGCATTGGTCGTGGATAAAGCAGTTACTTATGCTACTTTAGAGAATATTGCCTATAAATTTGGCACCTCGAAGTTAAAGAAAGTAACTTTATTCGACGTTTATGAAGGTGAAAAGATAGAAAATGGGAAGAAATCTTACGCGTTAAACTTTGTACTTCAACATGATGAAAAGACATTGACAGATGAGGATATTACAAAAACTATGAACAAACTAATTGCTGCATTTGAGCGTGAATGTGGTGCTAAACTAAGATAACCGAATGATAATCATCAATTCATTAGACCATTTTCCAAAAAACAAAGAAGCTGTAGTCACTATTGGCTCTTTTGATGGTGTACATCAAGGTCATAAACAAGTACTGAGGCAACTAACTGAAACAGCATCTGCTAAGGGGATGGTAAGTGTTGTGATCACATTTCATCCTCATCCACAAGAAGTTTTACATCACAAATCTGACTTTTTTCTCATATCAACTTTCGAACAAAAAAAGAGGCTCCTTTGCGAAGAATCGATTGATTATCTCATGGTGATCCCTTTTTCAAAGGAGTTTGCTGAGTTAACATCGGAACAATTTATCAAAGATGTTTTATTGGCCAAAATTGGAGCGAAAGCAATAGTTATGGGGCCTAATCATCGGTTTGGTAAAAACAGAGAAGGGGATTACGAATCCACACATGAATTATGTGAAAACAATGGTATTGAAGTAATTAAAATCAATGAATTTGTACTTCATGACATAGCTGTCAGATCTACACAAATAAGAAAAAAGATAATTGAAAAAGATTATATAGGGGCGGAAGAGTTATTAGGTCACTCTTTATTTATTAAAAAAGACTAATTTTTCAAAAACAAATAAAATGAGCAAACAACTAATCATCGTTGAGTCACCTGCCAAGGCTAAAACTATTCAAAAATTTATTGATAAAGATTTTGAAGTGATCTCTAGTAAGGGTCATGTTCGTGATTTACCTCAGAAAGATATCGGAATTGATATTACGAAAGGGTTTATTCCTAACTATGAAATCATGGCGGATAAGAAAAAACTGATTGCAGACATCAAAAAAATGGCTCAGGAAGCAGAATGTGTGATGTTAGCAACCGATGATGACCGCGAAGGTGAAGCGATCTCCTGGCATTTAATGGAAGCCGCACAAATCCCTGCTCATAAAGTTAAAAGAATTGTTTTTCATGAAATTACTAAAACTGCTATTGAGAAAGCTATTCAAAATCCAAGGGAATTGGATATTGATTTAGTGAATGCTCAACAAGCCCGTAGAATATTAGATAGACTTGTAGGATTTGAACTTTCTCCTGTATTATGGAGAAAAGTTAAACCTCAACTCTCAGCAGGTCGCGTTCAGTCTGTTGCTGTAAAGCTAATAGTAGAAAGGGAAAGAGAAATTATTAAATTTAACACTACCTCATCTTATAAAGTGGTTGGAAACTTCTACCCTGACGGAAATAAAAAGATGGAGTTTGATGCAGACTTAAATCATCGTTTTGACACTAAAGAGGATGCTTTAAATTTTTTAAATGATTGTAAAGAAGCTCATTTTCACATCTCTACCATTGAAAAAAATCCGGCTAAGAAATCTCCTTCACCTCCTTTTACAACATCAACTTTACAACAGGAAGCTTCTAGAAAGCTAGGCTATTCTGTTAGTAAAACCATGGTTATCGCTCAACAGTTGTACGAAGCCGGTTATATCACATACATGAGAACTGACTCCGTTGTATTATCTGACTTTGCAATACATACTGCAAAAGAGGAGATTGAAAAATTGTTCGGTAAAGAATATTCTAAAACCAGAAAATATGTCTCTAAAACCAAAGGAGCACAAGAAGCGCATGAGGCTATCAGACCAACTATCATGGCAAATCAAACAATCCCCGGTGATACTTTTGCTAAGAGATTGTATGAGTTGATCTGGAAGAGAACCATCGCTTCCCAAATGAGTGATGCAGAAATTGAAAAAACAGTCATCAATATTCCAATTTCAAACAGATCTGAAAAATTTGTTGCAACCGGAGAAGTTGTTCAATTTCAAGGTTTCTTAAAAGTGTATATTGAATCTAAAGATGAAGAGGATGAGGACATCAAAGGTTGGCTTCCTCCTGTTTCTAACGGAGATCTTTTGAATGCTAAAGAAATTAAAGCGACTCAAAGATATTCACAACCACCAGCTCGCTATACTGAAGCCAGCTTGGTAAAAAAACTGGAAGAATTGGGGATCGGAAGACCATCAACGTATGCTCCAACCATCACAACAATCCAAAAAAGAGAGTATGTCATTAAAAACAATCGAGTTGGTAGTGAAAGAGAATATTTCCAGTTGATCCTCAAAAAGGGAGAGATTACCGATACCGGGAAAATAGAAAAATTTGGAAGTGAAAAAGACAAACTTTTTCCTACAGACATAGGTATTGTAGTAAATGAATATTTGCAAAATAATTTTGAAGATATCATGGATTATGGCTTCACTGCTGAAGTTGAAAAAGAATTTGATGAAATCGCAGAAGGACGTAAAGTTTGGCAAAATATGATTGATCAATTTTACCAAAGTTTTCATGCATCCATAGAAAATGCCATTTCTCATTCTTCTAAAGCAAGTGGGGAAAGATTACTTGGTCAGGATCCAAAAACTTTATCAAATGTTTATGCAAAACTAGGAAAATACGGTCCAATGGTTCAGATTGGTGAAAACTATGAAGATAAAAAACCTAGATACGCCAGAATGAAATCAACCCAATTTATAGATACTATCACTTTGGAGGAAGCCCTTGATCTTTTCAAATTACCTCGAACATTAGGCGAATTTGAAGGAAATGAGGTTTCTATCGGAATGGGGAAATTTGGTCCATACATCAAATATGGAAAATCTTATGTTTCTTTCCCAAAAGATGAAGAACCTACTGAAATTGAACTAGATAGATCTATTGAATTGATTAAAGAAAAAATTCAACAAGACAAAGATAGAGCACCCAGACTTTTAGGTTCATACAATGATTCTGAAATTCATGTTGCTATTGGAAAATTTGGTCCCTATATCAAATATAATGATCAAAACATGACCCTTGAAAAAGGGATGAATCCCGGAACCATGACATTGGCTGATGCAATCAATCTGATTGAAAACATCAAAACGAAAAACGTTATTGCTTCATTTAAAGAGAGTGAACAAGTTAAAGTGGTAAACGGAAGATACGGTGCTTACATCACCAATGGAACTGATAACTTTAAAATTCCTAAGGGTACTGTTGCTGAAAATTTGACTTATGCTGACTGTATGGAAATTATTAAAAATACTGCCCCAACAGCTAAAAAAAGATTCCCACGTAAAAAATAGTTATCATGGATATTGGCCCCTATTTCGACCCTATTGATCTTGAATCTTTGGATTTTTTTACTCTGAACGATCATCCTCAGAGATTGTTAAATCAGATTTGGTTTACCAATACACTAGAAGAAGTTTCCTTAGAAAACATGCAAATTGCTATCGTAGGGGTTCCAGAAGCAAGGAATGCTTCTCAAAATGATGGGTCTACTTTTGCTCCTGATGAAGTGAGAAGAGAACTCTACAGATTGTATTGTTGGAATAAACCTGTCAATATTATCGATTTGGGAAACTTAAAAATTGGAAAAACAGTAGAGGATACTTATGAAGTTTTAAGTGAAATATTAGCACATCTCATTGAAAATAAAGTGATTCCAATCATTTTAGGAGGAAGCAATGACCTGGCTTTTGCTAATTATAGAGCCTATGAGAGACTCGAACATGTCGTAAATATCGTTTCTGTAGATTCCTGTTTCGATTTGGGCAATGAAAATATGCCTATTACTTCCAATGCTTATCTGAATAGAATCATTCTACAACAGCCTAATTATCTTCTTAATTATGCCAATATTGGTTTTCAGACCTACATGAACAGTCCTGAATCGATTGAACTCATGGAGAACCTATTTTTTGAAACCTACCGTGTTGGCCTTTTAAGACAAGACATGGAGGAGGTGGAACCCATCGTTCGGAATGCAGAGATGGTTTCTTTAGATCTGTCAGCTGTTCGTCGGGGTGATGCTCCCGGAAATCCAAACGCTTCATCCAATGGATTTTACGGTGAAGAGATTTGTCGCGTGGCCATGTTTGCCGGTATCAGCGATAAACTTTCCTCTTTTGGAATCTATGAATTCAATCCTTCGATGGATTATAACAACCAGACTTCACAATTGATTGCTCATATCATCTGGTACTTTGTAGAAGGTTTTAATAATCGTGTTGGAGATACTGTTTTTAAAGATAAAAATCTATATATCAAACATTCCGTAGCTGTTTCCAACCATATCGATGACTTGGTTTTTTATTGCAGCAAGAAAACCGGAAGATGGTGGATGGTGGTTCCTATCAATAGTAAAAAATCTGATACAACACAAAAATATTACTTGCCTTGCTCCGTTAAAGATTATGAATTAGCTTGTACGGATGTTATCTCAGACAGATGGTGGAAAGCTTTTAACAAATTAAATCGTTAAGATCTGATTTTGTGCTGATTAACAATGAAAAAAATATTTTTTTCTTTCTTTTTAATAACTTTTATCGGGGTTGCTGTCGCTCAGCAAAAAGACACCCATTTCAACCCTAACTCTGATTTACAAACCATTTCCACTAAAGGAATAATGGATACTTTCATGAATAATTTATGGAAGGATTACTGGTTATTATCAGGTGAAGCCGGATTAAATCTAGCACAAACGGATCAATTCAACTGGTCAGAAGGGGGATACAGTCATTTCAACTCCATTGCAAATTTAAAGTTAAAATTAATCTATAAAAAGAAAAAACTTGCATGGGAATCATTAATAGACAATGAATTAGGAATTCTATACTCGTCTGAATTGGTTCCAACCTGGAGAAAATCTGCTGATAAGATTAACTTTTCTTCCAAATTTGGATATGAGATTGCTGAAAAGTTCTTTATCACCGGGTTGGTAACTTTTAAGTCTCAGCATGCTGATGGATATCGTTATCCGCAACAATACGGGAACCTCACTGAGCCCAAAAAGATCACCAGCTTTTTATCTCCGGCATATACTGATATCTCTTTTGGTATTGACTGGAAATACAATGAACATTTCTCGTTTTACTTCTCCCCTGCTGCAGGTTTGATCACCAGTTGTCCTGATTCGCTTTTAAGGGCAGATTACGGCGTTCCTGTTGACAAAAGAAGCATTACCACAGTAGGACCCAAAATGAAAGCTACAGTGAACACAACGGTCTGGAAAGGGGTAAAAATTGCAACTGTATTAGAGTTATATACTCCATACAGTGATCCCGATCAAAAATTTGGAAATTTCAAAGTAGATTGGGACTTAGCGCTCTCCTATCAATTCTTAAAGATGCTCAATTTTAGAATAACCACTTCCCTAAGATACAATGAAAAAGTAAAGTTTGATGAATGGGAAAACGGCATGGATCATCCACGTACCCGGATCCGGAGAGTTCAGTTTAAAGAAATTATTGGAGTTGGGTTGGTATATACTTTTTCGGATACGAAATGAAATTGAGGTAAGAAGTAAGAGGTAAGAGGTAAGAGGTAAGAAGTAAGAAGTAAGAAGTAACAGGTAAGAGGTAAGAAGTAACAGGTATTTCTGGAGTTTTAGGTTTGGGGTATTGGGTTTTAGTTGTAGGAGCGCAAAGTCTCTCAAAGTTATTAGAAGTTTCTCAAAGTAATTGTTTTACAAATTTATTCAGTTTAATAATTGACATTTTTCGTTTAATATCTTCAATCATTTTTCCATGTAAATTCGATTAATATCATTATATGGTTTCATTAATTCAACATATAATGGAATGGCAAGTAAATTTTTTGAATTCTTTTTATGATTAATAAGTTTTGTACGTATATTATAACATACATATATGTTTTTATTATAACATTGTAATTCTAAAGGTTTATATTTCTCTAAAAAATTTTCATATTCATCAATTATAACGATATATATCATTTTAACTTTCAATAACATATAATAGGTCCCCGTCTCAATAAATGGACATCTATTATTGTAAAATGATAAATGGGAATCATCTTTTAATGAGACTCCTTGAGAGTGCAATATAAAATCATTTATTAGTCTATTATCTACAATATCTTTACTGTTAGGATAATTTAAATAATGATTTGCTTTATAATCGATTAAAAGAGGTTGTTCTTTTAAATCATTCAATCTATTTATAATCAATGAGTCGGAATATGATAAATCAATTGAATCCAAGGGATAAATATATAGAGGTATTAGAAATAGAGTATTTGCAATAAAATATTTTTGAATAATAGAATCAATATAATTCAATAGAAAAGTATCTTTTTTTGAAATAAAATTATATTTATTATCTCCAGTTATTAAATGCGATTGAAAATCTGGAATTATTTTGTTGTCTTTTTCAAGAATCACAACTTTAAGTGTATTAGGATTATTTACTTTATCATCTGGAAGACTACTCGAAATTAGAGAATCTGAATTATAATTAAAAATGGATAAAATATATACTTCTGAACTGTCAATAGATTCAATTTTTTGTCCATTTGCCAATAAAATATTACAAAGAAATACTGTTGATAAAATTAAAATTTTAAAAAGAGGTAAAGTCTTCATCTTCTGAATATTTAATTTATTAAAAAGCAAATATAGGAAAAATTCTTATTGAATGATTGGTTGAACTTAATCTGTGGAAATCTGTTTAATCAGTGTCATCTGTGTGCTATTTTTACAAATAAGCCGCTAATACACTAATAACAAACGAATTACCTGTTACTTCTTACCTCTTACTTCTTACCTTTTACCTCTTACCTTTCACTTCCTTTCGCCTTTCCCCTTTCGCCTTTCGCCTTTTGCCACATTAGCACATTAGTTCCTTCCATAAAACTCCAAAATTCTGATTCTAAAAATATAATCAAATTTTGACTGAATGAGTTGTGATTCTGCTTTTAAATATTTATTCTTAGCATCATTGAATTCGTAGCTGCTGGAAGCTCCCTCTTCGTATCTGATTTTTTCGTATTCAAATGCGATTTTGGAAGATTGATAATATTCTTTGGCAGATTGGTATCTTTCTTTGGCCGCGATTGCATTGGCATATGCCTGTTGAATCTCTTTAATTAAATTCAATTTTCCCTCTTCCATTTGGTATTCCTGGGATTTTACATTCAATTTAGCTAATCTAACATTATCATAAGTAGCCAGTTTGTCAAAAATGGGTATAGATAATGAGACACCTACTACTTGTCTGGAATTGTTATTAAATTGGGTATTGAATGGGGTATTAGGATATTCAGCTGTAGGGGTAAACATGTAATTGTAACCGGTACCATAGTTTGCAAATAAGCTAAGTGAAGGGTACCATGAGGATTGTGCAATTCTAATATCGTTTTTGGCTTTGTCAATTTTGTTCAAAGCAGCTTT
>Ga0209099_1001788_pt1 | contig 20544 bp, 17 predicted proteins | sample AD_JPNHW2_MetaG_FD_184430 | JGI IMG/M metagenome (GOLD analysis project Ga0209099, IMG submission 184430) | Active sludge microbial communities of municipal wastewater-treating anaerobic digesters from Japan - AD_JPNHW2_MetaG (SPAdes) (version 2) | ecosystem: Engineered > Bioreactor > Anaerobic... | reverse complement strand
CCGGGAAGACGATATTGAAAAGATCATCGGCAATTCACGGAACGCAGAGCAGGGCCTCGTGGTTTTTGCTGACGGGAAAAACATGGGAATTCTGGATCCGCACAGCAGCCTGACCCGGGAATACCCGCAGCTGAGATGGCTGGAGGTCCGGGCCGGGGATCAGATCCGGTTGCTGCGGGATGGCGACCAGATGGTTTTGCTCAGGTAGCGTATGCGGGTTCGGGCAGTGAGGAAAGAGAAGTCCGGGGAAATACGCGCTGCGGGCTGGGTTGACAGGACGCGGGACCCGTATGCCGAAGGCGATATCCTCTGGGTGCCTGTCCGTTCATCCGAACCCTGTGACCGCGAGATCCCGGAGAGAAAACGGTACCGCGGCAGGGGGTATTATCTGGTCGGGGACATTGCGGTTCTCCATGGGGAGGAGCCCTCATTTCATGAAATAGAAGCAATCGCCGGTTTCTGTCACCCGCGCGGGATCCTCTGGATCAAATCCCTGCAGGATATAACAAGGACCCCCGAGACGCAGATGGTCTGGGGGAGTGGGGGCGAAGTCTGCCATAAGGAAGCCGGGCTCTCGTATATTCTCGATCCGGAGAAAGTGATGTTCTCGATGGGCAACCGCGAAGAGAAGGCCCGGCTCGCCAAAATGGTCCAAAACAGCCCATTCCCCGAGAGGGTTGCCGACATGTTTGCCGGCATAGGATATTTTTCCCTTCCCCTTGCGGGGGCAGGAGCAGATATTCACGCAATGGAGATCAACCCCGTTGCCTTTGGCTACCTGGTCCGTTCAATCGGGGCAAACAACCTGTCCGGCAGGATCACCCCCTCCCTGGGAGACTGCCGCACGCTCCTTGCCGGTACCTATGATCGTATCGTGATGGGCCATTTCGCTGCCGTAACCATGCTTCCCGATGCACTGCGCCATGCAGCATCCGGAAGTATTATCCACGTCCACAGCATCGGACCGGCAGAGGAGCAGATACGGGCACATGCAGAGGGCGCAGGTTTTTCTGCCACTATCCATGTACATAAGGTAAAGAAATACCGGCCCCATGCATGGCATGTGGTCCAGGATGTGCACCTCGCATGACCCCGCAGGCACTTGCCAAAAAACAGGTCGTTGTTGCTGTCACCGGAAGCATCGCTGCAGTCGAGGTTATCCGGCTGATCCACTCGCTCCGGAGGCGTGGTGCGGTTGTCCAGACCGTGATGAGCGAGGCCGCAACCGGGATTATCTCCCCGGATTCCCTGACGTACGCCAGCGGGAGGCCTGCAATCACCCGCATCTCCGGCATGGTGGAGCATGTAACGTACTGCGGTGATGGGGGATCTGCCGACCTGCTGCTCATTGCGCCCTGTACCGCGAACACGATCAGCAAAATTGCCTGCGGTATCGATGACACTCCCGTTACGACATTTGCAACAACTGCACTGGGAAGCGGTATCCCCATCCTGATCGCCCCGGCAATGCACCATAGTATGTACCGCCACCCGGCAGTCCACGGGAACCTGGAGTGCCTCAGGGCGTGGGGTGTCGGGATTATCGACCCGAGGATCGAAGAGGGAAAGGCAAAGATTGCAGATACCGATACGATCGTCCTCCGTACCGAGCGCGCGATCCTCGGGCACCCCCTCAGAGGAAAACGGGTACTCATAACCAGCGGTCCCTGCCGGGAGCCGGTTGACGATATCCGCGTGCTCACTACACGGTCGACCGGTCATATGGGTCGTGCACTCGCCCTTGAGGCATACCGGCTCGGTGCCGATGTCACGGTCGTCCACCGCGATGAATTCCCCTGCGTAAGGAACGTACCGGTGGATTCCGCAGCCGATATGCGGGATGCGGTGCACCGCTGTTTTTCAGAAGGCGTCGGTACTGATATCTACATCAGCGCGGCCGCGATCTCGGATTTTGCCATGAAAAAATCCCCGGGAAAAATCCCGAGCGGCAGAAAGACCCGTCTTGAACTGGAACCCCAGCCAAAACTGCTGGATGAAGTTCTCCGACAATGGAAACCGCTTACCGTAGCGTTTAAACTGGGGGATGCCCCGGTCCGGCAATCAAGGCAGATGCTCGCAAAAGGTGTTGCGGCGGTCCTGATGAATTCGCAAAAAACAATGGGCAGCAGGGACGGGGAATACATGCTCCTCTCAGCAAAAGGACAAAAACCGCTGACGGGATCGAAAGAAGCGGTTGCCCATGCATTCTGGAAAGAGATGGTTCCACTCATGGAAAATCCCTATCCTTAATCGGGATAATGGAAGGGAAACCTTTTGTCTTTCCCATTATTTAACCGCAATTTTCATATCCGCGTATATTGAATACCCGGAATTGTTTGGATATTTTTATATGGTGTTTATGTAAATACTGATACATGACCTCCATGAAAAGAACAGCCATGAAACCTGCCGCCGGAGGTTTCAGTTTTCCTATCCCCATATTCTACAAACTGATGGTGAGCATGATGTTTGTCGCAACCATTCCCATGATCCTTCTGGGCATCGTGTCCCTGGGGGGGACCACGAGCATCAAAGAGAACATCGGGCTTGAAAACAGTATCTTCCTCATTACGTTCATAACGCTATCAGTTGTTATCATGTGGAGTTACTTCCTTGCAAGCAGCATCACAAATCCTATCGTGAAACTCTCGAAGATCGCGACCAGCATGAGTACCGGGGATCTCAAGAACCCCGAGATCGAACTCCTCAGCAACGACGAGATCGGGGAACTCCAGACCGCGTTCAACCGCATGGTCAACACCTATAAAATCCTTGACACCCTTTCAAAAGAAGACAATGAGTAATGATCCGAAAACACAGGAATAGTACGAGATCCAACCCCCGGGACCTGACGAGAGCAGGATTCAGCAACCGTGAAAAAAATACTGATCCAGACATGAATACACGCATGAACGAGGTTTGTTAATGCTCAAGCAAATCCTGAATAAATTTCTTATCTTAAACGATGTGCAGGCTGCTATCGTTATTCAGGAAAACGGGGAAATCATCCAGAGCATGAAATCGGGTATTGTAATAAAAGAGGAACTTCAGGGTGTATTAGCCACTATCATGCTCGATTCGAAAAAAACCGCTGCAGAATTCGGGAATGCCACAATCTCCATGGTTTTTGTGGAATTCTCCGATTATTTCCTGATCCTCGGGCCCGTTATGGAGGAATTTTATCTGGCGATCATTGCAAAAAACACGGCAAATATCGGGCAGATTACCTATGAAATGAAGAAGAACCAGGAAGCGATCGTATCCCAGTTATGATTGACCAGTTACCGGAAGGAGAAAGTATTGGCTGGATGCAGGCACCGCCGCAATGGATATTTTCCCATACCGTACGATTCGTCGGAATTGTTCGTGTGGTCATTCATGACGGGGAGGGTTTCATCCTGATTAAAAAAGGAAATGCCTTGGTATATTATTTCAAACACGGCCGCATCGAACTCCGCGGGCATGCGGCGCTGGATTATTTTAACTCCCAACCAACCATTGAGATCAACCTCTGCAAATACACCCCGGAAGAGTTCTCCGAAGCCCTCAGGATCTGTACTATCGAGAAAACCGTACTGAAAAGCGCGGATGTACAGAAACTGGCCCCGATCGTGCCGGGGCCGGAAGGAGTCGGGGAAAAAACCGCGGATGACTCATCAGCGATAAGCCTGCATGATCAGTCCCCGCCCGTACTTTTGGAACCATCAGCATTGATACGAAAAGAACCAGTGACCGCGCTTCCGACAAAACCCGTAGCTTCGGTTACTGAAAGGCAGGTCATCCCGCAACCTGCGATTCTCGACGATCCATCGATCAAAATCATCGGCCAGATCAAAAAACTCAACGGTATTGTCGCCATTTCTGTTTTCAATGACGAACGAAACATCCTGCTCATGGGGGATGTTGAGATTGAACCGCTTCTGAAAATTGCCCGCAGCATGCTTGCAACCTCAACCAAGATCTCCCCTCATCTCGACTGGGGATCCTTTATCCATATGACCCTCCAGATCCCGGAAGGCAACATCATCATCGCACCCTACCACGAGAACCACCTCTGTATCCTTACGACAAGGACTATCAACATCGGCCATATACGCCGGATCCTCCGGGACATCCAGCAGGACAGAAATTCGGGAATCCCGGTATAGGGTGCCCACAGGCCCGTGTTTTTTGTTAATGGAATTTCTTAATGCCAGAGCATGTCAATACTAGAAACATACTACGGGTGTTCCTGTTCCCATGAAACAAAGGACGGTTACGGCATTCTGCCCGGGTCATATATCGGGATACTTCAGGCGCGTTGAGGGGGAGTCGGTCGCCACTACAGGAAGTACCGGGGCCGGTATCGTTATCAGCGAGGGCGTGATGGCTACGGTCAGGCCGGCGGATTCACTTTTGGTCACCGTGAACCGGAAAGATGCAGCCGGGAACCTCGTCTGTTATTCCCGTGCATCACCGCCACTCGAATACATTCTGGGAAAACTCGGTGTTATTGTTTCGGTCACAACCGAGTGCAGGCTTCCCATAGGTGCCGGGTTCGGTCTCTCGGCAGCAGCACTGCTTGCCACTCTTACCGCGGTCAACCGGAGCACCAGCATCGGGTTGACGCCGCATGAAATCACCGCACTGGCGCACGAGGCAGAAGTCGTCCACCGGACGGGTCTTGGCGATGTTGCAGCCTGCCAGGGGGGGGGAAGAGTAGTGAGGATCGGACCGGGGATTGATGGAGCCATTAAACGGTATTTTGACCTGCCTGACCAGTTTTATGCCGTATCGTTCGGCCCTATCTCAACACCCTCTGTTCTCGGCTCACGCAAACAGATGGAGCGCGTAAGCGCTGCTTTCCCCACCCGCCCTCCGGAAAATGCAATGGATTTTTTTAAAATCTCCCGGCAGTTTGCAGAGAAGAGCGGGCTGCTCACGGGAGAGACCGGGGCAGTTATCCAAAAGTGTGCTGACAACAATATTCCTGCAAGCATGACCATGCTAGGCAATGGTGTATTTGCCTACGGGCAAAAAGCACGGGAGATCCTGTCAGCATATGGTGAAGTTTATGCATTTTCCCTTGCAAAGGAAGGCGCCCGGGTTGTTGAGGTCAGGTCATGATCCCGCCCGACCACCCCCGGTACCGTTCGCTGGTCACCCGCGAACTTCTCGCGGAGAGTGCCAGAAAAGGGATCGTTTCCTTGGAAGGACTCACCGCTCATGGCAGAGGTGAATCCTTTGATTACTTTATCGGAGAGCGGACAACAGAAAGCGCTCTCCTTGCCGAACGGACCGCAGCAGCACTGCTGCTTGCTGCCTGTGAGCCGGTCATTTCCGTGAACGGAAATACCGCTGCGCTTGCTGCCCGTGAGATTGCTGCCCTGCAGAAGGCATGCGGTGCCAAGGTCGAGGTCAACCTCTTCCACCGGACGGAGGAACGCGTAAACCTGATCGAGACCCTGCTCAGGAGTGCGGGAGCAGATGTTTTTTACGGCAGGGCAGAACGTCTTCTTCCCCTTTCCCATGACCGTGCCTGGTGCCGGCGGGAGGGGATGTTTGCCGCCGATGTCATCCTGGTGCCGCTTGAAGACGGCGACCGCTGCGAAGCCTTGGTCGGGATGGGAAAGACCGTGATCGCGATCGACCTCAATCCCCTCTCGCGCACCGCCCGCAGTGCAACACTGACCATCGTTGACGAGTTAACCCGCGCGCTCCCGAATATTACCGATGCCTGCAAGACCCTTTCCGGCGCAGAACGCGGGCGGCTTTTGGCAGCTCTTGACAATAATTATCATTTGTCAGAAGCAATACGTGAGATGACAAAGAGGTTGTCTCATGCTCTGGATTGAGAAATACCGGCCGGTTGCATTTACGGAAATCCTGGGCCAGGGACCGGTTGTCCAGCACCTCTCCATGTTCGCTGCATCCGGGGCGCAGCCCCACCTCCTCCTGACCGGCCCGCATGGCACTGGCAAAAGTATAGCGGTCGGGTGTCTTGCCCGGAGCCTGTATCGGGATAACTGGGAACTGAACACATCCGTCTTCCCGGTATCGGATCTGTTTTCCCAGGGAAAGTCGTTTCTTGAACAAGACGACCGGTATGCCCATCTCTACCAGAAAAACCAGTCCCTGATCGTGAACTTCAAGTATATCCTTAAATGGTATGCTTCCCTGCGGCCGCTGGACGCAGAGTTCAAGCTGATGGTTTTTGAAGACGCCCACATGCTGAGCCGTGAAGCGCAGCAGGCACTGCGCAGGATCATGGAGCGGACAAGTACCACCTGCCGGTTTATTTTCACGACCACCAATCCGAGCGCGATCATACCTGCGATCAGCTCCCGCTGCCTGCCCCTTTTTTTTGCCCCGCTCAATCAGGACGTTATTCTCAATCACCTCATGGAGATCAGGGAAAAGGAAGCCGCCGGTTCACCGTCCTGTTCCGATGACGACCTCGATCTCATTGTCCAGGCTGCGGAAGGTGATATGCGGCGCGCAGTCCTGCTTCTCCAGGCAGCATTCCAGTCAGGCAGGTGCGAGGATCTCCTGGTGCATACCTCGTCAGAAAATGCCACGGTTACATTGCAGGCCCTCAATGCGCTCAGGGACGGGGACGTGCGTGGGGCAATCCGCCGCATGGAGGCCCTCATGATCGATTACGGTCTCTCCGGTAGAGAAGTGCTGTATGAAGCCCGTACCATAGTACAGCGTGAATACAATCATCCGGCACTTGCGATCGCGCTCGCGGATGCGGAGTACCGGCTGACACATGCCAATAACGAGTATATCCAGCTGGGGGCATTTACCACCGGCATCCGGGATGTTTTTTCATGAGCAGCACGAAAACCGATAAAATCCGCTTGCATTACGATATGGTCGCAGATACGTACGACTATCATTACGATCATCGGAGGGGAAGAAAATACCACACGCACCTGAGCAACCATCTTATGAAAGCCCTTCCGGAAGGCGGAAACCTGCTCGACATCGGGTGCGGGACCGGCCTGTTTGTCGAGAAATATATCCAGCACGGGGGGCAGGGCACCGGTCTTGATCTCAGTGAAAAGATGGTTGCAAAGGCCCGACACCGCTGCCCTGACTGCGAATTTATCGTGGGAACCGGCGAGAAGCTGCCTTTTGGAGACTGCTCATTCGATGCGGTATCCAGCGTTCTTGTCTTCAGTTATGTCAGGGATCCCGTTGCCATGCTCTCTGAGGTGTACCGGGTCCTTGAGCCCGGAGGATCCGTTGCCCTCTGCACGCTTGGCAGGAAACTGATCACGAGCGGGATCCCTTCGCTCTACAAGATCGGCGAGAAGATCAGGATCAAGCATGTGGTCATGAAGGACTTCGGGGAGCACTATTATGACGAGAAGGAGATGAACACCCTCTTTGACAACGCGGGATTTTGTAATGTTGATATTAAATGGTGCTCCTTTGCCCACATCGATATGATCGACCCGATCTTCAGCCTTGCATCCAAAGTCGAGCCCTTTGTGGAAAAGAGCGTTCCCCAGCTGGCCTACAACATCTTTGTCAGCGCGAAGAAGGAGTAAGGCGGAAAGCCCCGTTTTCACTCCATATTGTTGCTGTATTTTTTCCTCTGGGAAGATCATTTTGATAATAATTATGATACTCTTTATAGGCTTCGGAGTGTTCTGAAGAGTTTTTCCCGTCTTCAGTGCTGGACAGGTCTGATACAATCAAAACATGAAATGGGAGGCCGGAATGCCGGTTTAAAAAGATGATCCATTCAGAGAAGTAAATGGGAGGAAATTATTTTTCCCTGAAAATGGTTTCAACAGGGCATTCCTTTTCAACCAGATAACTCTTCCTACCATTCTGCCCGTAATAAATACGGAGCAGTATATCCGCGATTATTCCAAGTGCAACAAACTGTATTCCAACAACAAAAAGAACCAATGCGACAAGGAACAGCGGCCTGTCGGCAAGGGGGGTGCCAAATAGTATCCGGGACATTCCCAGATATACGGATAGGAGAAACCCGATACCTCCAATAATCAACCCGAATCCCCCGAAAATATGCATGGGACGAACAGAATACTTCTGCCAGAATGTGATAACAAGAAGATCCAGGAATCCTTTTGCAAACCGCTTCATGGTATACTTGCTTTTTCCCGATACACGCAACCGGTGGTTGGTTTTCGCTTCCCCGATACGATATCCCTTCCAAAGAAGTAATGCAGGAATATACCGGTGCAATTCCCCGTACAGTTCTATATCTCTGACCGCCTCCCGTCTGTAGACGCGAAGTGTACATCCGGAGTCATGAATTGTTTCACCGGTCAGGCATGTACGAAAACGATTTGCAAACCGGGAGGATATCTTTTTCATGAACGGATCTCTGCGGTTATAACGCCATCCACACACAACATCGTAATTTTCTGCTTCAATCTTATCGAGCATGTGGGGGATATCCTTTGGATCGTTCTGTCGATCCGCATCCAGGGTAATGACCAGATTGCCCTCTGCATGATCGAAACCCGCCTTCATTGCCGCGCTCTGCCCAAAATTTTTACGGAATTTTATTATTTTCACGTGGGCATCCTGTGCATGCAGATCTGATAATCTCCGGTAGGTCGTGTCGGTTGAGCAGTCATCAACAAAAATAATTTCGTACTCCCGGTTTAACGGACGAAGTACCTCTGTCAATTCTTTGCATAAGATGGCAACGTTCTCTTCTTCATTGTAGGCAGGGATTATCACTGACAGGTCGACACCCATTGTATATACCTCTTCAATCCCTGCTCCAGGGTTGTTTTGGGCTTCCATCCCAACTCTCTTTGTGCTTTTGCAATATCCGCATAGGTATGTTCAGCATCACCAGGTTTTGCATCTTTATAGTGGATAACAGAAGAACTGCCAGTGTTTTCAATTATCTTTCCTGCAAGTTCCCTGATTGAAACCCGCTGTCCGCCACCGATATTATACACGCCGTTTCCCCTGGTTAGGACGATCATATTTGCATCGACAATATCGTCGATATACGTGAAATCGCGGGTCCGTTCTCCGTTTCCAAATATGGTGATGGGTTTGTTCGTAAGAGCCTGCCGGGTGAAGATATGTATCGCGAGATCCGGTCTCATCGCCGAACCATAGACCGTGAAATATCTCAGCGCAACGGAAGGCAACCCGTACAGATCTGAAAATACCCTGCAGTAATGTTCTGCCATCAGTTTGGATACTCCGTACGGTGAGACCGGATTCGTGGGATGATCTTCATCAAACGGAAGATATTTTACGATACCATAAACTGATGATGATGATGCATAAATAAACCGTTTGACATCAGCTTTTACGGCAGATTCGAGAAGATTCAGTGTTCCGGTTGTGTTTACGTTATGCGATTTCGAAGGGTTTTCTGTTGATATGGGAACGCCGGCCTGAGCAGCTTCATGAAAAATAATGTCAACATCGTTCAGAATCTCCTGTAATAATTTCCTGTCCAGAATATCCCCGCGGATTAAGGTAAAATGGTCATTACTCCTGAATGAAGAGCTGTTCTGTTTTTTGATTTCCGGATTATAATAGGAGTCAAAGTTATCAAGACAGATCACATCATGGTGCTGCCGGAGTAACCGTTCAATGATGTGCGAACCAATGAAACCCGCGCCTCCGGTTACCAGACATTTCATACCAGTATAGGGTTATCTTTTCTAACTATAACAAATTCGCTGGTATAACCATGTCGCATAAAAAGAATTCAGAGAAGAATTCCCTCACAAAGATAGTCTTTCACGTACGGGGAGATAGGGAGGATTTTACGGTCCGGATTATCCGGGTTTTTCCGTAAGTCCGGGAGTCATGGAATGAAGGAGAATAATACCCGCAATCCCCAGAATACCATTAAAAATTGCGTTGATGATATGGAAACTGAATCCGGTACTGACTGCCAGTTCAGCCGGAACGCCGATACTTAAAAAGCCCAGGGTCCATCCTGCTTCGAATGTCCCGAAATTTCCGATACCCTGGACCGGCAGGATGGCAGTCATGAAGGCAAACGTGCAGGCAAAGACTATTGCAGAAAGTGTTGCATGGATATCCATTGCAATGACCATGAGTGCAGTGAAGGCATAGAGGCATCCCCAGACACCGAGAGAGAGAGAGAAGATGGTGATGAACGAATACTCTTTGGTTGTTCTGGCGATCTCCAGTGCTGCAACCGTTTCTTCCCCTTTGATCACGATGAATTTCATGGGTTTTGTTTTTTCAATTCCTGCACATGAGCAGAGTATTACCAATGCATCCAGGAAAGACCGGGACTTCTGCAGAAAGAAGAAAAGCAGGACAATGAAGAGCCCGAGCACCAGGATCACCCCGTAAACATATCCTGTATTTACTGTTAATGATTGCATGACAATGACAAACGAGACAAGGAAAAGGGCAGAGATGCTGATGATATCGAATATCCTTGCGATGAGGAGAGTGGCTATTCCCTCCCCGATTGTCCTGCCATGGTGTTTGTTCACCAGATATACGTACGACAACTCCCCGGTCTTGGCAGGCATCACCATATTGATTACATTGTGGAGACAGACCACGGGAAAGAGATCCCGTACCGGTATTTCTCTGTTCAAAAGGAAATGGAACCGTATCGATCTGAAAAAATAACAACCGGTATACAGGAAAAATCCTGTTGCCAGGCTGAGCGGATTGACCTGACAGAGGGTTTTTACGATATCGCCTGGGGCAATCTGGGTAAAGAGAATTGCGATAAAAAACAGGGTGACAACGGCCGTGGTGATTTTTACCAGCGCACGCCGGTTTGTATGAAAAAAAGGTTCCTTCATCAGAGTCTCCTGGCAATCAGCGTGTCATATCCGTTTTTACCGGCATGATTTATCATTACTTCGTATCGTCAGGTTATTATTTGATCATCTTTCACTAGTAACTGAGCGTTTTCTCATGCAAGGGGATATCTCCACACCGAAGGATAGAATTTCCTCCCTTTTTAAAAAAATACGGGAGACCCCCGTATCGTTTTATATTGTCCCTGCGATCATTTTCCTCCTGGCTTTTATTCCCCGGGCTGTGGGCCTGGGGACCGGTCTTACTGTTGATGAGCCGTTATGGTTAAGACGGGCCCCCGAATTCATTGATGCTGTGTTGAAGGGAAATTTTTCCGGCACGTACATTGTGATCCATCCGGGTGTTACGGTTATGTGGATATCCGGTGTGTTTATGAAACTTTTTCTCCAGCCCGGTATGGATTTTCCCCAGCACCTGGCAGTTGCACGATTTCCGGTTGTACTCACTACTTCGCTGGGGATCGTCCTCATGTTTTTTTTATTGAGGGGTCTTGTTTCCGAAAAGACTGCAACCCTTGCATCGGTCCTGATCGCTCTGGATCCGTTTTATCTTGCCCATTCCCGGTTTATTCACGTGGATGCACTGGTGACAACGTTTATGGCAGTCTCGTTGTTGTCCTTTCTCGTATGGGTACGCCAGCCTCAGAAATCTGTATTTCTGGTAACGGCCGGCGGTTTTCTCGGATTTGCACTCCTTACAAAACAGCCGGCAGGGTGTCTGATCCCTTTTTTTCTCCTTGCGCTGGTTGTCCGGCAGACCGTCATATCGTACAATAGTATCCGGAACCTGAAAAAAACCTGCATGGATTGTTTTTCCTCCCCGTTTATCCGTTCGATCCTGCAACCCTTTTTAACCATCCTTGTTATTGCAGGTGCAGTGGTTGTCCTTTTCTGGCCGGCAATGTGGGTAGCTCCGGTAAATACATTGCAGAATGTAGGTGCAGGTCTGGAGAAGGTTGTTGAAAATCCTCACGAAGGGTGGGGATATTTCATGGGTGAGGTTACTACTACAGATAATTACGGGCCCTTGTTTTATCCCGTTGTACTGGTAATGAAACTGACCCCGGTAACCCTTGTATTTTCTCTCGTAGGGATCATCGGTTTGGCGTACTCATCCTGGAAAGTGAAATTTTCAGATAAAAATCTTACCCTTCTCTTTCTCCTCCTTTTTATTGCACTCTTCTATCTGCTGATGACAATCAGCGAGAAAAAAATGGATCGGTACCTTCTGCCCGTATTCCCGTATATCGATATCATCGCGGCCACAGGTATCTGCGCATGCTATTCGTTCCTATCCGGCCGGATACGCAGGACCATAAGCAGCAGACCTCAAGGATTATTCACCGGGAACACGTTATTTGGAATCCTGGTAATTTTCGTTATCGTACTGCAGGCTGTACTCATCGTGCCGATTGCTCCTTATTACCTGTCATACTCCAACCCGGTCGTACTGGGCGGCCCGCAGCATGCCCCGGAGTACATCCTGATCGGCTGGGGGGATGGCATGGATCTCGCAGCAGCTTATCTGAACAACAAGACCGGTGCAGAACATCTGATAGTATATGAACAATATTCGGGATTTCAATCATACTTCAAGGGATCAGCGACACGGAACATTGAAAAAGCAGATTATATTGTTTTTTATTCCAGCATGGTCCAGCGGCATTATAATGAGGATCTGTGGAATCTCTACCACAACGAGACCCCTGAAAAGGTGATCGTGCTCAACAATATCGAGTACTGCTGGATCTATCGGACGCACCCGCACTAACAAGGAAGGAAACCGGAACGTTTCAAAATTTGCCTGCTAAAAAAAGAAACAGTGGTGTGTATTATGAAATTCCCTATCTGAAAGCGAAAAAATAAATGAAAACCAAAAGAAACAGGATTAAGAAATATTTTTTGTTATGACAGAAAGAAATAGGTCGGATCGCGTAAACATTGTCACAACTGTAGATGACACATTTGTGCAGCATCTGGCAGTAATGCTCACCTCCTTATTCGAAAATTCCTCCTCCGGTAATTTGATCAGCGTATTTGTTATCGACGATGAAATTTCACTCATGAACAAGGAACGCCTACATCGCCTCGTGGAAAGATACCATGCGGACCTCGTTTTTTTAACCATTGATAAAAATGCATTCAATGGTTTTGTTACTACAGATCATCAGAACTCTGTAAAATATTACCGGTTGGCTATCCCTGAATTGATGGATGAGATGGTCAACAAGGTGTTGTATCTTGACAGCGATCTGATAGTCAGAGACGACATTACAAAATTATGGGCATTGGATGTTTCGGACAACATTCTTGCAGCCGTTGAGGATGCATATATTGAACATTGGACCCTTTTGAAAGCTTCAAAATATAACCCTCTTCATGATTCGAAAAAGAGGTTAAATATCCCCGAAAATGCAAAGTATTTTAATTCCGGAGTGATGTTAATCAATTTGTCGAGATGGCGCGAGGAAAAGATCCAATATAAAATTATTGATTTCATTACACGCAATCCAGATAAAATCCTACTCTGCGATCAGGATGGTCTGAATGCATTATTATACGGTAAATGGTATCCCCTGCCACTCCGGTGGAATGTTCAGCCCTTCCTGTATGAACTGGCCAAAACGAAAAAGGATGATGAATATACCGATGCGGTCAAAGAGCCATATATAATTCATTATGCCGGTGAGTCTAAACCGTGGAATTTTACCGGAACGCTTCCCCGGGAAAATGAATATTTCAAATACCTTGCCCTTACGGAATGGAATACCTGCGAGGTATCAGTCATTTTACCCGCACTTGACGAAGAGTTGACGATTGCAAGTTGCATTGAGAAAATCCATGCTGCCTTTAAGGATCATTCAATTCAGGGGGAGATCCTCGTCGCTGACGCCTCCACGGATCGTACGGCCGAGACAGCACGATCGCTGGGTGCAACGGTCATTCATCCGGAAAAAAAAGGATACGGCAATGCGTATCTTGCCGCATTTGAACAGGCGCGGGGGCAGTATATTGTCATGGGGGATGCAGACGATACCTATGATTTCCGGGAGATCCCCCTGCTGCTCGCCCCGCTTCAAAGCGGCGCGGACCTTGTTATCGGTTCGCGGTTCAAAGGAACTATCCACCCGGGGTCCATGACCTCCCTCCACCGGTATGTCGGTAACCCGCTTCTCACCTGGATGGTCAACTGGATCTTCTATACCCGGTTCTCTGATACCCACAGCGGGTTTCGGGCAATCACCAGAGATGCCCTGAACCGCATCAACATAAAGTCCGGCGGCATGGAGTTCGCGTCAGAGATGCTCATCATGGCATCCAAAGAACATCTGCGCATCGAGGAAGTGCCTATAAATTATTACCCAAGGAAGACTCCCTCCAAACTGCACAGTTTCGCCGACGGTTGGAGGCATATACGGTTTGTCCTCCTCATGAAACCCCTGCCGTTCATCGCGATACCGGGGATCCTTTTTGCAGTTGTCGGTTTTCTTCTGATGACCTTCTTTTATCTTAAGGGAAATGTCGAATTTTCCCATCTTCATATCTTCATCCTCGGGGCTATCATGATGATGGGTGGCCTGCAGGTGATCCTCACCGCCCTCCTGATGAAGACCTATTCTGTTATCCACGGGTACGAGAACAAAATCGGGATCATCGAACTCTTCATGCGCTACCATAACCTGGAAAAATTCCTCCTGTTTGGTGCGCTCCTGGCTTTTTTCGGGATTCTTATAGGGCTCAACATCATTATCCAGTGGATCAGCGAAAACTTCGGCTTTCTCTCCCAGATCTCGACCGCAATCATCTCGCTCGTCCTGATCACCACCGGGTTACAGGTCTTCCTCTTCGCTGTCTTCCAGAGCATGATGCTGTTGAATGAGAACAACTCTTCCGGTTAGGGAGCACGATGAAGATAGCCTTTGTCTACGATGTCATCTACCCGTACGTGAAAGGCGGCGTGGAAAAACGCATCCAGGATATCGCCGTCCGGCTTTCTGCCCGTGGACACGATGTGCATATCGTCGGCATGAAATACTGGGATGGACCGGATACTGTCATGAAGAACGGCGTGACCCTGCATGGTATCTGTCCTGCCAAACCCCTCTATGCAGATGGCAGGAGGACGATTAGGGAGGCGATCTATTTCAGTGCGCGTCTCATGCCGTTTCTGATGCGGGAAGAGTTTGATGTCATCGACTGCCAGCAGTTCCCGTATTTCCCGTGCTTTCCGGTAAAATTTTCCGCTGTAATAAAAAAAAGGCCGTTTGTCATTACCTGGCATGAAGTGTGGGGTGATTACTGGTATGAATACCTGGGCTGGAAAGGAGCTTTTGGAAAAACAACCGAGCGTCTGGTTTCAGGATTCAGCCGGAATATTATCGCGGTATCCGGGACAACTGCAAAGAATCTCCGCCTTCTTAACGTACGTGAAAACGTCGTTGTCCTCCCGAACGGGATCGATGTAAAACAGCTGAAATCCGTCTCCCCGGACACGGAATCCTCTGACATCATTTTCGTAGGACGACTGATCAAAGAGAAGCACGTTGACATTCTGGTGCAGGCATTTGCCGTGCTCCTCCAAGAAGCTCCGGACCGTACCCTGCTGATACTCGGCGACGGGCCGGAGCGGGACGCTATCCGGAATCTTGTTTCTGACCTTGCAATCGAGGACAGGGTCAAATTAAAACCCTTCATGGAATCCCATGACGGGGTCATCAGCCGGATGAAGTCGTCGCATGTCTGTGTTATCCCCTCTACGCGGGAGGGATTTGGCATCGCTGCACTGGAAGCGCTTGCCTGCGGCCTTCCGGTGGTCACCGTGGATCACCCGGATAATGCAATTTGTGAATTGATTACGGACGACACCGGGTTTTCGTGTCCTCTTTCGGCAGACGCTCTTGCGGATGTCATGCGGGCAGCCCTGAGCGGATACCCGGCAATGAAGACGGCCTGCATGAGTTTGGCAGAAGCGTATGACTGGGATATCATCGTGAACAGGGCCGAGGGCTACTATCAGTCACTGATTTTATAATACAGCTGCGTACCGTGTTTGCTGGTGAAAAAACCGGAACAAGAAAACAATGGGTTGGTGAACCCGGATTCAAAGAATTTCTCCCTTGTTCAGCGGTGGATTTTACGCAGGTTCATACATGGCGGAGAAGGAGAACCGCCACAAGCTCCCGCACCGTCCGTACATGATCGTAGTGAAGAAGATCAGGTAACCTGAAAGCCGGGCTGCCGGGGTTCCTGCACGGTCTCCCCGGTTCTCACTTCGTCTTCGGTAACATTGAAATACCCGGTTGTCCCGACAAGGTGGTATGGTCCGGTTGCATGCACCCCGTACGCGTTACCCGTCGTGGAATACGGTACAATAAATTCCCCTGCAATGCTCTCCTGCCGGTAGGTAAAGGTGCGGCCGGTATTGGTCACGAGGGGGAGTTCAATGACACCAGTCCCGGTTATACGGGCCCCTTTGACATATTCGAATATTTTTACCCTCTTTATCCCGGGCAGAGTGATGGAAACGGATTCGGGAAACGGGGTTACCGAAGCATTGTTTTCAGACTCGTGAATCAGCCGGTAATGGCGGAGTGCCGGTACCTGTTGCAGGGGTTTGTCCGGCAGGCTGGAATAGAGGGCAGCATAAGGTTTCGGAAGTAATTCCGCACCTTCCGGAATAACCGGTGTCGTGTTATCCAGTTGCGATACGTTCACGGTTGTCTCATCCGTGATCACCCGTGAGTATCCCGTGGCCTCAGCCGATTCCTGCGATGTCGGCTGCCTGATTACGTACTTCGTATACTCTGCAGTGGTTGGTTCTGCCATCGACCCATCGAAGTTATGCAGTCTTACCACCAAGGTCTGGAAATAACCGTTATCGTACAGGTGAATTTTTTTCAGGTATGCATTGTCTTTCGTATCCGCGACCAGGAACCATTTGATGTACCGCGAGATATCGACCGATTCGCTCACCCAGGGAACGAGGTTGGTGAACCGGTCAACAGCCATCGAGGAATCGGTAATGATATACTGTCCCCGGTATGCTTCCATGATGTCCGTTGCTTCCGATTCATTTTCGGCTAGGAAGAAGGCCGCAGTTCCCCCTGAGCCCCCGAGATGGTCCTGGAAGGGATTGGTGATCGGCAGGCGGTGGGCAAAGAACGTGATCCAGTGCCCGGCATCCCACACTGCCATGATACCGTACGAATCCGCGGGAGGAGAATACGATTTCCTGTTGTACTGCCCGAAATAGTCAATGCCCGGATCGGGAGTATTCGCGTTCAGCCAGGTGAGGGATTCAATCCAGTCTGCGGGTATCTCCTGGTCTTTTGCGCTCATCCCGTACTGGTAGTCCTGCTGGAAAGATAGTGCGAAATGAACCAGGGCCAAAAGGCAGACAGCGATGATGCAGATACCTGTCAGATATGTACCGGCTGCACGCGTGTTTACGGGCGCAGGATCGTTTTTTTTCTTTTTCCCGGTTTTTGCTTTCGCTGGTGGTTTTTCCTGAGGAACAACGGATGCACTGTTTTCTCTTTTTCCGGAAATATACGATGAAAAATACTGGCAGACCCTGTTATTTTCCCAGGACAGGGGTACCGTGATGCAGATTGCTGCCAAAAGAACGATATTGACCGTGAAAAAATACAAAAACCTCTGGTGATTGATGGTGAGGAGAAGCATCAGTGTGGACCAGACTGCAAAAAAGACCAGTTCCCGATCCTGTTTCTTCCAGAGGGAATACCCAAGGACCATGAACCCACCAGCCGCAAGGATGATACCGACATTCAGCGTCTCGAATGCACTTGTCCACGACCAGGGGAGTGTTTCCTGCACGCTGACCGAATAGACCGAGATACCAAAAAGCATCTCCAGTGCCTGCTGCGAGGTATACCGAAGGGCAGGGATAACCTGACTGAGTAGGAGAGCTCCTGCGGTGAGTGCGGCAATACTGATGAAGAAACCCGCCCGCTTTTTATGGAAAATTTCCGCAAGGATGAAGATGACGAGTGTCTCAGCCACCAGTGCCAGATGAATGTACACGATACCCACCGAATACTGGAAGAAAGATACCGCTTCTGTCTTGAAGCCGAACAGGACGAACAGGATTGTTGCAGCGCCGAACAGGACAATATTCAGGATACAGAGATAATCAGAACGTTTACCGGAATAAAAATCCGCCAGTCCCTGCACGAAGGTATAGACTGCAATAACAAGAAGAGTGAGAATAAGTGTGGTTGAGGTTATGAGCCCCAGGAAATAGACGGTACCGGCAAGTGCCGACAGGAGGCAGAAGTACGGAAGCGTACGTCGATTTCTGATATCTACAGGGTTCTGCCGTGTATAATCAAGGGCATAGAGGTAAACGAGGAAAAAGAGCGTACAGAAAAAAGTTTCCGCAACATGATGATCAATCATTCCGTATGAGGAGAATGAAAAATATAGCAGTGAGCTCACTGAGATAAAACCGGCAGCAACAATGCCGGTTTTGCAATCCCCGAGCCTCTTTCCAAGCTCGTACATAACCGGGACCATGAGAACTGCCAGAATGGGCGATACATATCCCGCAGTTGAAATGATCGCGTTCTGTGTGGTTGAACCGGTCATAAGGCAGAGCACTGCCGCAAGAACCGGGAGGAGTGGCCCCCAGTCAATAATTTTTCCCGTGGGGTATGCTGTCATCGGGTCAAACCAGTTATACTGGGGGAAATTATGGACCATCACTTCGATCTGTCGCAGGTTGTACCAGGTGTCCGTATCATATACCGGGAAAAACATCTGGTCTCTCGTGACGATTGCAGGGAGGATCCGAAGAGCGAATGCAATCACCATAAAGAAAAAAAGCAGCAGGACGATGAGGTAAGGCTGGTATTTTTTCAGGGCAGAGATATCCATTGCTGCTTAGTACTAATGAACCGAAGATGCATAAAGTTACCACACAGTACGAAAATCAGGATTTTAAAAAAAAGGTCAGAACGGTGTCGGAGCTCCTTCGGCACAGAAATCTATCAGGAACTTGCGGGAAGGATACTCATGGATGCTCGTGACTATGATTTTTCCTTTGCCGACACGCTTCACAATGATCACCGTTTCGGATCCACAGGTCCCCATCCCCTCACCGTCAAACTCCGGAAATATACCATCGCATTCTATTGCAGCAGGATCATAATCGTCAATGATGGAGCGGGTGCCGGAACCGGCTGCAAATGCGATGCTCCGCGGGTGACAATCATGCCGGTACATAATGCTGAACGGCAGCCAGTCATAGGCATCCGGTTTGTCAGCTGCAGCACCGAATACCAGCAGGGAGCCGCCGTTCTCGACAAAACGCCGGAGGCGCGGTGAAGATGCACGAAGTGCAGGGAGGAGATTGGAATAAGCCGGATTTGCAAAACCGGTGGGGATGATCAGGCAGTTGAGCATGGGCCGGTAAAACGGGGCAGCGAGCATGTGGGGGGTGACGAGTTCGCAGACAATTCCGCATTCCTCTATGTAGCGGTTGAAATGCTGCATTGTTGCCCAGACAAAACCTGCCCGGCAGTTCATCCCTTAATCACCCCGATAGGGGTGAGACGTGCAACCAGTCGCGAGATGCCTATTTCATGCACAACGTTCACGACATCCTCGCTGGGTTTGTAGACTTCCGGAGCCTCATCGGCTATGGCATTCTCATTAGGTGCCCGGACAATGATACCCTTTTCAAGAAGACCGGCTGCAATATCCTTCCCGCTCAGTTTCTTCTTTGCCTGTGACCGGCTCATGATCCTCCCTGATCCATGACAGGTACTGCCAAATGTCTTCTCCATTGCGGTATGGGTTCCGCGCAGTACGAAAGACGATGTCCCCATGCTGCCGGGAATGATGACCGGCTGGCCTATCCGTACGAGATCCCGTGGGATGTCCGGTGCATCAGGTCCGAATGCGCGGGTAGCTCCCTTGCGGTGCACACAGACCACCCCCCGTTTTCCCTCATAATGGTGCTCTTCCATCTTTGCAACATTATGGGCAACATCGTATACCAGCGGCATGTCATTGTAATCGATGGAAAACATTTTCGAAAGAACGGTCCGGGCAGCATGGGTGATCATCTGACGGTTGGCCCATGCATAGTTTGCCGATGCGGCCATAGCACCGAAGTATGCCTTTCCTTCCGGGGAGATGATCGGTGCGCAGGCAAGCTGCCGGTCAGAGAGCGTGATCTGATATTTTCTTGTCGCCATTTCAAGGATCTTCAGATGGTCGGTGCAAACCTGGTGTCCCAGTCCCCGCGAACCACAGTGGATCATGCAACAGACCTGCCCGGCAGCAAGTCCGAAAGCATGGGCGGCTTCCTGATCATAGATATCTCGGACAACCTGCAGTTCAAGGAAATGGTTGCCCGAGCCCAGGGTCCCCCCCTGCGGGATTCCCCGCTGTTTTGCTTTGGCCGATACATGGCTGCTGTCAGCCATTTTCATGCATCCCTTTTCCTCGCACCGGTTGAGATCTCCCGGCAGACCGTAACCGGTTTCAACGGCCCAGCGTGCGCCTTTTGTCATCATGTCGTCAAGGGACTTTAACGATACTTTCAAAAGACTTTTCGCACCAACCCCGGTAGGGACTGCGTTGAACAGCGTATCGACGAGGTCGTGCCGTCCGGCGATGTCTTTAGATTCGAGCGGTGTTGTAAACAACCTCACCCCGCAGTTGATATCGAAGCCGACACCTCCCGGTGAGATTACCCCTTCATCCA
>Ga0209099_1001783_pt1 | contig 20569 bp, 16 predicted proteins | sample AD_JPNHW2_MetaG_FD_184430 | JGI IMG/M metagenome (GOLD analysis project Ga0209099, IMG submission 184430) | Active sludge microbial communities of municipal wastewater-treating anaerobic digesters from Japan - AD_JPNHW2_MetaG (SPAdes) (version 2) | ecosystem: Engineered > Bioreactor > Anaerobic... | reverse complement strand
ATATCCGCAAACCGACGTTCTTTGGCGGGCAGTTGGTTTTCTCGGTGCGTTATCATTTTGAAAGCCTGCTGCACAATCATACCATTTTCATGGTGCAGCGCAGGTTGTTCAAGCGGGGACTGCCCGTTATCATATTGCCGGTCAACGTTCCCGATTGAAACGCGAAACGGCGTTGATCCCGGGCGGTTCAGGGCAGCTCCGGACCGTTGGGGCGGGAATGGATCGCAAATAGGCACAGCAACGGATTTTAAAGGTACAAACTTTCAGGAAAGCACCAGTAAAATTAGGAGCTAAATTTGTCTGATTTACAGCAATCTCCGCTATTGTGCTTATTTTCTGTTAGCAACTGGGCGTTCTTTTTGTCTGTGCGAAGGGCAGGAATTCATCTGTCTTGAAATTTAGCATTTCAATCTATCGAATTCAGTTGAGTCTCTCTTTATAAATCGAACGAAGCGGTGCAATTATCCTCTCAATCAATCGCATATTTTCTGTAGCGATTTCTGCTGTACCGGTCATTTCCTGTGAAAATGGTAATTGTTTGTTATAATTGGTTTTCAATTCATTAGGTAATTCTATTTCCACATAATATTTTCCCTGTTCAGGTACCAAGGATATTGATTTTACTTTTCCTGTCAGCATTCCAAATTCGGCGTACGGGAAATTTGAGAGTTTGATATTTACTTTTTGGCCTATCTTAACTTTACCCGAGTTTTCCATTGCAAGGGTTATCTTGCCAAATGGTTTTTCTTTCTTGTCGGGAATAACTGTCATAATTGCATCGCCGGCTTTAACGTTTTGGTTTACACTCCAGTAGTTTCCTATTGAAACTGTTCCAGTTGTCGTGCTTTTAAGAACATAAGCCAATTCCCATGTATCAAACTGAGTTTTAAGTGTCTTATATGTATTGTTTATTTCATCCAAAAGTTGTTTTGTCTCTTTTTCGTCAGTTAAGCGTAGTTCAATGATTTGCTGTTCTAATTGGTTAACCTGAATCATCGAGTTGGAAAGCGCCATTTCAGAATTTTTGTAGGCTGTTTTATTGCTTATTAATTGAATTTCTGCCTTTTCATACTCGGCAGGGGTAATTACTTTCTGGTTGTATAAAGCTGAATCCCTACCGAACTGATTCCTGGCAAGTTTGAGGTTCATTGCCTGTAAATGCCTTTGCCCTCTTAATTTGTCAATATATGAATTTGTAAGACCAATTTGCTGTTGAAGAGCTTTTATCTTTTTTGAATTGAACGACAACGCTTCGTGACGCTGAAAATTTAAAATAGCCTGAATAAAAGTGGAGTATGGTTGCTGCAATTCACCTAGATTAGAAAGCTGTTCACTTGTATAATACAGATTCTGAAGAGAATCTTTTATTGATTCGGCTTTAAGGAAAAATGCTTTTAATTTATTAATTGATCCTGTATCAGCAGTATTTTCCAATATCAGAAGGTATTCTCCTGATTTTACTGTTTGCTGGTCTTTCACCAGGAACGACATTATCTTGCCACTTGTTCGGGCAACGATTGAAGAAGGGGGATTTAAACTTGTAATGACGATTGGAGCCGTGATAATATCAGGATAACGGAAAAACCAACTTGTTGTGATTACTGCAATTAAAATAAGACCAAGCACAACAATGCCACGACGAAGAATCCATGAAGGCTGCCTGCCAAGAATTTCGTCAACTTCCTCGCTGCGTATTTCAATTGCTCGTTCTTTTAGTTCTTCCGGCATGCTTAATTTCCCAACTCTAGCTGGTTTTTAACTAATTCGTAATAAGCTCCTTTATTCTTTGTTAAATCTTCATGTGTGCCATGCTCAATAATTTCTCCTTTTTCGAGTACTATGATCTGATCAGCATTTTTCACGGTGCTAAGCCTGTGGGCTACAACAACGACAGTTTTAGGTTTACCATGTTTGAAAAACTCCTCTAAGTTTTGCATAATTACCTTTTCGTTGTTGGCATCTAACGAGTTGGTGGCCTCATCGAAAAATATATATTCCGGATTTTTGTAAACTGTGCGGGCAATAAGCAAACGTTGGCGTTGCCCCTGGCTAATCCCGCTTCCTTCCTGCCCTATTTTGGTGTTAAAGCCCAAGGGCAATCCATCAATAAAATCGGAAATGTTGGCTACCCTAACTGCATTACGGAGTTTCAACGTATCAATGTTTTCATCTCCCGGAGCAATATTTTCGGATATGGTATCAGAGAAAATATATCCATCCTGCATCACAGCCCCGCATTGTGACCGCCAAAAACTACTGTTATAATTGCCCAATGTAGTACCACCAACTTTTATTTCCCCTTTAACAGGTGCGTAAAAGCCTAATAATAATTTTACCAGTGTGGTTTTTCCGCTTCCGCTTGTGCCAACAATGGCAGTAGTTTTACCTTCGGGTATGGTGAGGTTAATATTTTTAAGCACCATTTCGCTGTGAGGGCCTTCGTATTGAAACGAAAGGTTGTTGATTTCGATGCTTAGATCAGACGGTAATTGATTAACTTTTATTGCATTGGCAGGTTCTTCATCTTCTTTATTGTGTATCTCACCCAATCGTTCCATGCTTATTTTGGCATCCTGGGCTGCCTGCATAAAACCAATCATCTGTTCAACCGGTGCGTTTAGTTGGCCAATAATATATTGCACGCTCATCATCATCCCCAGGGTGATATCACCTTTTATAACTGCCGACGCCGAAAGAAAGGTGATAAAAATGTTTTTGCTTTCGTTAAAAAACATGGCTCCTGACTGCTGCCACTGGCTAAGAGCCAACCCTTGTATGTTTACACGAAACAGCCTCGCCTGAATGCGTTCCCACTTCCAGCGTTTTTGTCGCTCACAGTTGTTGAGTTTTATCTCCTGCATTCCGGTGATAAGCTGAAATAAGTTGCTCTGGTTATCCGACATCTGGGCAAAACGCTTGAAATCCAACTCCCTGCGTTTATTTAGGAATAACCAAACCCATATAAAATAAAAAACACTGCCGATAATAAAAACCCCTAATATTTTAAGGCTATAAAAAGCAAGCACAGCCCCAAAGATGATAAGGTTAAACATTGAAAACAGGATATTGATGGATGACCCGGTAAGGAAGTTTTGTATTCGTGAGTGGTCGCCTATGCGCTGCATTATATCGCCAATCATTTTGGTATCGAAAAATCCGATGGGCAGCTTCATCAGCTTGATTAAGAAATCGAAATAAGTGAAATATCAATGCGGGTGCTGATATGGAGCAGCAACCAGTTACGGATAAATTCCACTGATGTGCGGCTGAGCATTAATACCAATTGTGCTACCAGTACTAAGGTGACAAAACCAAGGTTTTGGTTGCCAATACCTTTGTCCACTACCGATTGGGTAAGGAAAGGAGCAATCAATTGCAGCAAACTGCCCAAAAGCATGGCCAGCATTACCTGGAGCATAAATTTCTTATGCGGGCGCAGGTATTGAAACAAAAACCGGAAATTTGTTTTATCCGGTTTTTCGTCTTCAATGGTATAAAAGTCAGGTCCAGGCTCCAATAATAATGCAATGCCTTTTTCTTCTCCTTCTTGTTTGTCGCTTAGCCAATATCGGAGAAACTCGGATTGTGTATATTTAACCAGGCCGTGGGCTGGATCAGCTACAAAAACTATATTTTTTCGGATAATTTTATAAACCACGATAAAGTGATTTTGATTCCAATGGACAATGCATGGCAGTGTTGCTTCGGATGCCAATTGTTCCCAGCCTATTCTCACTCCCATGCTGCGAAAGCCAATTTGCTCGGCTGCTTCACTGATACCTAATAAAGATACACCTTCTCTGGTAATAAAGCTTCTCTCACGTAACCCTTGCAAACTGTAATTCTTACCATATTGCTTCGCTATCATGCGAAGGCAGGTGGGACCGCAGTCGCGGGAGTCAAGTTGGAGAAAAACAATGAAATGTGAATTCTTCATACTGTTTTTCACTATAGATTTTCCAATGAAAAGAGTAATTAATTAAGTAATAAATTGTCAATTTGTTTCGATAATCCATTGCCTTCAGAAGGGTCCCGAGCTTCAAGCTTCTCCAGCATGTGCTGTCTATTAAGTATAACATAGCGGGGAATAGTTCTGATATCTAAGAATTTCGCTAAATCAGATTTAAAATTATTTAACACATGATAATGGTTCCCTGGAATTTGGGTCTTACTTAAACCTCCTCTCCAATCACTATCAGATTTATCAAGTGATAGAAAAACAAACAACATATCAGATTTGCCGTAGTTCAGACTTAGCTTGTTAAACAATGGCATTCCATGAATACATGGCCCACACCAACTAGCCCAAAAATCTAAAACGATAATTTTATTAGAGGATTTATCAAGCAAATCATTAAATGTGAGTAGATTACCTGAACTATCTATCAGTACAGTTTTCAAAACTTCCTCTGGTATAGGATGTAAATATTTCCCTAATTTCTCCTTAGCAATACTAAAGTATTTGCGAAACTCTTTATCCTTTATTTCTTTATCAATAGTTTGGATGGTAAGAGAAATCTGAGTACTGTCTTTTGAAGAATAATTTTGAACAAGCGAAAAAGCATGATCTGTTAATAATAATTCTTTTGTAAGTCCGGTTGAGTGCATATTAATTATATCAAACGAGTTATATGTAGTTGATTTTTCTTTGAACCTTATAAATTGACTTGCAGCAAACGCATACGCTCTATCTTTTGCCAAACTGTCATAATTCAGGCTAATTTCATTTAATAGGTTAAGGTAGGCGAGGGGTATTTGATCGATTGGGAAATTTCTACTTATAATTGGAAACATCAGTTGATAATAAAAATCATAAACGATTTTGCTTGACGCATAAGCAAGAAAATCAGAAGGAAGATAGAATTCATCGGAATATTGACTTAATAAAGCTAACATCGCTTTCTTATTGATGTTAATAGAATCTAAATAATTGGAAAGTCCGAGTTTAAAATTATAAAAATAGGGTTTAAATGGCAAGGATTTTGATAAACTATCAAGCAAAATCAAGCAATTATAAGGATTTGAATTGGTGCCAGAAACATGGATTTTTAATGGATCATACATGTCGCCTTCAATATAAAAATTGACGCTATCTCCAGGACAGATATAAAATAATTTATTAAATAGTCTAACTTTCATTGGCTGTGCAATATTAAAATTAAAAGAAAAGTTTCCCTTATCATCAATTTTCGTTTTTGCAATTTCTTGTCTTTCAAAAAAAAGGAAATCATCACAAGATAAATCTATGAACCGATTTTCCCCGTTTTGTATTATTCCAGATATTGTTGTATTCGATTGACAAAGACAACAATTAATATTGCAGCTTAAAGATATTAGAATTGCAAGGAGTTGGATATATAATTTCATCGTTTTTTTTAAACATGGGATTCTTAAAGTGAATTCTAAGAATCCCATGTGGTTTTTTTTATTTAAAAATTCTACAGAAAGACACAATTTGGTTTTTATGATTGGGGATCCCCAGAACAACCACAAACTGCAACAGTTGTATCTGGATAAGCGTTTATACATTTAGTTAAATCATTGTCGTTGCATTTTGAAACTTCTAGAGTTCCATATATTTGATTTGTATCATTATTTTTACAGGTGATTTTACATGTACTACCTCCTCCTCCTGGAGTTCCCCCAAGCACTTTTTTCATTTCATCTTTATTTAGTTTCATAAAATGGACTGCTTTTTGCATCAACCAGCAGCAAAAACTTTAGTAATTTTGTAAATGTTTAATTGTCGGTTTCACCTGTTTGGTAGGTGAGCCAGACCCCGAAGCGACATCCATGTCCGGATGTTCGCTTCGGTTTTTGTTAGGTATCGTGCATAGTAATATTAGTTTAGTTAATCATGTATTGTATGTCAGTTATGTCGAAATTATCAGGAATTTTTTTTGTGTTTAGAAACGCAGTTGGAGTGCCATGAACTTTGTGTTCCTTGAACCATGCTACATTTTCTTTTAGCATGGCAAATTGTCGATCAGAAATTTCAACAGGGTATTTTTGTGACCATTTATTATAATCCATACTCTCTAACCATTCTCGCAATGCTATAAAACGCTGGTTAGGTGTCAAATAATCAGCAATAGATAACAAATGGGCAGCGGTTATCGTCATTACATCGGCTTTATCCTTTGCATTCGCTAAAAGAACTATTTGTAAATCAGGACAGTTGCCGTTACAATTTTGCAATAACTTGTCAATCTTCTCAATAACTTGTTTGCATGGTGAGCAATAGAGGTTTATAACTTCAGTAAGTAAAATTTCAGAATTATTCTCGGTTAATCGTAAAGGATTTGGGAAATTGCTGCCCTCAATATTTTCACTATGTTGCAGTTCTAATTGGAGAACACTTGGATTGCGCTTCAGATGCAGGTATTTGTTTTCAATATCATCCAATGTATTTGCTCGGGTGTAATAGTTCTTTATTAAAAGCCAAACGTACAACACAACCGATAAGATGCTTATCATTAATAAAATACACGAATATGAAGGAATTGCAAAACGGAATCCATACATGGCAATAAGCAATAGTACATCAACAATTAAAGTACTCATAACCCCAAGGCATAAAGGACAATACTTTCTAATAATGAATGCCTGGTAAGATACTGAAAACAAGATAAATGGTACTGATGCTATTGACAGCCAACCCAACAGATTAAAGATATTCTCATAATCAGTCTTGGATGTAAAGAGATGGATAAAGATAAAAATAAAGGATGAGACAAACCAGACTAAACCCAGGTCAGCTAAAAGTACTTTTCCAAATAATTTTGCCCCTTTTGATTTCAAAACTTCGTTACACCCTGCACTTTTGCTCATTGTACATAGTTTATCAACCATTTCGCTGTGAATACCCAATTCATGTTTGATTAACAACGAAACAAAAAACAATCCTATTGCTTTTGTGGCCAAAAGAGGCAATAGTTGCATTGCTGAAAAATTGGAAACAAATTGTATGATAAGAATAAGTCCTAAAACACTCAACAATAATGGCAATTTAACCTTTTTAAAAAGATACTCCTGATGGTGTTGTCTATATTCAGGCTCACAACTTTGCGCTGAAGGATAAGCTATAAGTACAATGTTGTTCCAAACTTTTAGGAATTCTTCTTTTGATAGAGTTACATAATTTTTGCCTTCTAAAAAATAATTTACTTCATGGTCATTGACTTGAAGCACTACAACAAATATTCCGTTAAAAATAGTTAGATGAGCTATAAAAGGATTTTTAAACTGTAATAACTCGTCATAATCTAAGGGCCTCATTTTCAATTTTATATTTTTGGAGAAAATCACTAATTGCGGCAAGACTTGGGTAAAAAGGATGAGATCGTAATTCTTTTATTAGATAGTTATCGTTGAATTTTATACCAAACTTACTTAATAAGAATGAAACAGCAAGTGAAGTGTTATCTGGTTTTTGAATAGTCATGAGTCATGATACTTAAAATTTGTATAAAGGTAAATCTATGGCAGGCTCAAAAACTGAACCTGCAGGCTCATTTATGGACATCACCCATATTTTTGTTGAGAAGGCTTGTTAATAAAACAATATGTGTTTCGGATTGGATGAAATACGACTTGATAACCCGATTCGCGTAAGTCGTTTAAGCAGCGTTTCAACGTTGATTTGGATACACAAATTTTTGAGCATAGTTTATCAGCGGTTCCAGTGTCTTCTTTTTCGATCAATTCAATCAAATAATCGAGTTTCTGTTTTTTATCGATAAAACGCATAATGTAAAGTTTTAAAAATTTTGTACTGGATTGTATCTGTCTTACAAATTCTGTCAGCTTTCCAAATTTTCCTTGTGTGACAGCCAAGAGCAAATGTGTTGCAACTCTTTTGCTGTGGGTGGGTGTTCGGTTTTTTCTACGCCTTGTTGCTAATTACAATATATCATCAAAAACTTACCACTTTTAACCATTCCGGTGGTTCACACTTCCCCTTGCCGCCTCCGTTTCTCCGGTTCCGCGGGTGGCCTGCATATCAGCATTCTAAATTAGAAAAGAAATCTATAGGTTTTTATATTGCTTTGGAAAAATTTGAACAATTTATAAATTACTAAATAATTAAAAGTCGTACCGGGCATGATTATTTCTGTTCTCCGGGTTCCCACGGTCATCCCGGGAATCCTGTAAACCGTGTTGATACAGATAATAAAGACAAAGGTCTGGCTTCGGTTTTATCCTCCACCGGGCAGCATGGTTTTTATGGTCACCCGTGCCGGGAGATGCGCGCGCCGATAGGGCTGCATCGTAACCCGACGCCATTCCGGAAGAAAAATGAAAACAGGGGGAAGAAGTCAAAAACAAAGGGGAATGCAGGGCTTCCTGACAGGTTTTGCACGCTCATCAGGGAAGCGCCTGCACGGGGGAAAACGAAGGCTGTCCGGTTCTGTTTACGGCTGTTCCGAACCGGTCCGGTCGGGAATATAAATTAGGTATGCCCCCGGAAAACCGTTCTTTCTTAATTTATTCAGCATCATGGTTGCATCCAGCCGGCTGTAATATCCGGGTATCAGCACCTTGTAGTATCCCGCTGTCTGGATGATATCAACTTTAAGGTGATACCTGAAGGAAACACGTTTTGAGACAGACCTGGCATTGGAATGTTCCTGGAAAGCGCCCAACTGGATAGCGAAACATCCGTTGACAATCTCATTTTTACGGTCCGGTTTTATGAGCAGCGCCGAATCGCTGACGGCAAGTTCAGGATAAACATTGGGCTGGAGAGGAATTACCCGGGACTGTACTTCCGGCGCCAGCGCAAAATCAACGCCGGTAACTGATTCGCCGAAACGGCCTTCGGTCAGCTTGATTTCCCTGCCTGCCGGCATGCTTGTCAACCGGAGCTTTTGCAATTGGAGGGTATCGGGCTGTATCCGGTAATGGCCTGGTTTCAGCCCTTTAAAGCTGAATCGCCCGTTTTCCGGAACATCAAGGGTAGTTAACAAGGTACTGTCGGCACGGTAAATCTGAATTCTCATCATTTCGGGCATGTTCGCGCCGGCCGGCCCTTCGGCAGTTACCGTACCCGAAATCATGCCAGGAGCATAAACCGGGATTTCCAGCAGTTTCATCCGTACCGGGTCGGTTTCCACGGTAAAGGTTTTACGTCGCAGCTCCCAACCATGGCTTTCATTGGCGCTGAAGTCCACTTCAAGAATGGCGCCGCTGTCGGCTTCAAAACTGAAGATACGGATCAGGGTATCGGCGGGGCTCACTTCAAGGATTCCACCGGTAGAAAGGCTGGCTGTTAATCCGTTCACGCAGGGTTCGCCCGGGTCGAATATACCATTGCTGTTGAGATCCCCGAAGGCCCGGATGGCAATTCCTCCCGACAACTTCCGGATGAAGGCTTCCGGGTAACCGTTTTCCCTTAACGAATTCCGCATGGCCATCGCTTCGGCCTTGCTGTTATAGCCGGCCACAAGCACCTTGTAATAGCCCTGTGCGCTCACAATCGCTACTTCCTTCTCATTGTACTGCGAAGCAATATGTTTTTTTACATTTTTAGCATTGAATTGTTTTTTGAAGGCGCCGGCCTGCACAACGTAGTAACCGGGGAGATCGTCAATTTCGGAACCGCTGATGGCTGATGCCGGATCTGAAGCAACACGGGTTAAATCCTCTATTGCCGGAGCCGGCGTTTCCGGTTTTGTTGTGACGGCGGCCTTCGCTGTGTTATTTAACGCGGAAGTATCAGTAATAATAATCTGTTCAGGACCGGTTTTCCCAGGCCGGCGCGTTGTTGTATCCGGTGCGGCGGCTGCCACTGTCGGGGTATATTCAGCCGGATTCGGGATTACTTCGCCGGCAGCGGGTTTCATTGACTCAACGATGAAATCGAGGGTGTCGAACACTTCCCCCTCGCGGCTTTCAGGTATTGAAAGTTTCCGGGATGCCGGAACGACACTCATCTGCATGCCGCTCAACCGGGCGGTATCCGGGATGATGGTGTAATTGCCGGGCGTCAGGCCCATATAATTGTAGTAACCATCGTCTTCAGGGAAGCAAGAAGTCACTAATACCTTGTCGTCCCGGTAGATGTTTATTTTAATATTTTCCCGCCGGATTGCCTGTCCCGAGGTTTTCATTTTAACCAGGCCGGAAACTTCACTGACCACGGTTACGGGCACTTCCACGAGTTTCATCAGGTTGGGTTCTACCGGTACGCTGTATGTCTTTTTATACAATTGCCATGAAATACTCCCGAGGCCGGCGCCGTCCATTTCGAGATATGCGTTGGTATAGGCTTCAAGGTCAAAAATCCGGATCAGGGAATCTTTTTCCGACACCTCAACGCGTCCGCCGGTTATCACCCTTACATTCAGCCCGCTTACCCGGGGTTCTCCCTTATCGCGCCTGCCGTTGCAGTTGATATCGAGGAAAGGCAGCACGGTAATGCCACCCCGGCCGACTTTGTTGATGTTGCCGGCCTTTACATAGGATGTTGCCGGATCAAACACCAGGCTTCCGCTCACGGCTTCCGAAAAGCTGACAGAACCGTTATGATGGTTTGCATATACTGCCGCCTGGGCCTTTGAGAAAACATAACGGATGCCGACCTGTAAATTCCTGATGTTGTAATCGGTGTACTGTTCATAGGTCATGGTGATGTAGCCGCGGCCCCACAACTGTTTCTCGGCGATGCATTTCAAACCTGTCACCTGGTTCCGGGTATGGTTGTACCTCACCGTTGGGGTGATGCTTATTCCTTTCGTCAACCTGTAGCCCAGGGAAAGGTCGGTATACATTACCGGGGTGCCGGTATTGAAAAAATAGCCGTAACTATGGATATTGCCGCTGAACTTTTTATAGGAGGCCGAAACGATGAATTCCGACAAGGTCAGTTTCATGGATTCCTTCAGCGATACGTGGTTAACCGACAACCGGGAATAAATGGAAAAATTCCTGAAGCGGAGCGGCAGCGAAATGCTTCCTTTTTTTTCTTCCAGGTAATTATAGAAAATGGCTTTCTGGTCTTTATCGTATTTCGTATAGGAAAGTTCCACGATAAAATTGGAAGGCAGCCGGTAGGAAACCAGGCCTTTTTTCCTGACGCCGAAATCGTATTCAGCGTTGCATAACAGGTTGCCGGTAAGGCTGAAGGAAGTATTCAGGTAAGGGATGTTCCTGCCGGTGGTAATCGTGGAAAGATATTCGTTGCCGCCGCCAATGCTTATTTTATTGGAAATACCGTAATTGACGCTGCTCCTCCAGAACAGGGCGTTCGTGCTGTCCTCCACCATGCCGGCGCTTACCGTATATTCGAGTTCATTCTTCGGCAGGAAGGTAAAGGGGATCACGATGTTCTGAACCTTCGATTTTTCCTCCCCCCAGGGCCCGTAAAAGCGAAGTTTTACTTCGGTGTTACCGTAAGCCAACGGCACCTGGAAAGTGAAGAAGCCGGAAGCGTCGGCTTTGGCATAATCAACCAGGGTGTTGTTGACATACAGTTCAACGATCCATCCGGGCTCTGTCCTGTCGTTCAGCGTATAGCTGCCGTAAAATTTCCGGTAGGTTGTCGGCGTGTTGGTCAGTTGGACCCCGATCACGGGCGAGAAAATGCTGGCTATTGACGGTGTGGAAATATTCCCGGCAACGACCTGCCGCAATGCTTTGTTATCGTTGTTTACATAACGCCAGCGGAAGTATTGGTTTCGCCCGGTGACAGGCTGATCGGTGTAATAGTTGAGGCCCAGCGTGGTTTCTCCGCCGGCCAGGAATCCTCCTACCGACAGGCTGGCCCTCGTGGTGGCCGGTCCGTCGGTTGCCTGCGTTGAATAAACGGCATAATCGGCCGTTCCGGCATATAGCATGGGACGTTGGCGTCCGATAAGCGTATCGGCATGAATTTCGCCTTTCACCTTGCGGATGTATTTCCGCATCTCTTCCTGCCGCATTTCCCGGAACAGGGGAAGTTCCTGTTTTGAATCAAGGTCGACGGAAAGAGACCTGAAATAGAAAGTACATTCGAGCCCAAAGATCTCCTGAAACAGGTTGGTAGCCAAAAACAAACCCGATTCACTTCTGATCAGCTCGTTATGGGTAAGCAGGTATTCCTTGTCCCTGTAGCGGATGATATTCCTTGTTTTATCGATCAGATATGGATCGGATTCATTCAGGAATGTTCCGGATATTACATTGGATTCATCCGAGACGATATTCTTAATTTTCAGGAAAGTAAACAGGTCGGAAACCGACAAATATGCCGTAGAACCGCTGATCACAGCGGGAATTTCGACGGTAGCCGATTTATGGACTTTTAGCGTGAGCGAAACCTCATCGAATGCCGGCTCCACATCGGTATTGTCGGCAAAAACGGATGGCGCGGCGAAAACGGAGAGAGCACAGACAATGAGTCCTGCTGCGAAACGCAGGATCCTGCCGGTTCTCTCTTTTAAATACGTTTTCTTCATCCGTTCGCTGATCGTTCAGGTTTTATTATTCGTGGTTAATGATGATCTCATAGGTTCCCGAGTATGATCCCGGGGGATTGTTTGATACGGGCCCGACGTTGAGCGTGGCGCCTATATGAAAGACTGTGGACGGCGTAATTGTGCCGTAAGGAAGCGGAGGATCGGTCTGCCCCAGGGTCAGTGTCATGGTTCCGCCGTTGCTGCCGGTAAGCGTGGCGTCAGCCCCGTTCATCATCACCAGCGATGTGCCGGTCGCGACTTCGATGGTGAAAATGCCTTCGGTATATCCTGAATTAACCAGGAAGACATCGCCGGAAGAGGTGCGTACGCCCGTATTCGAAATGGTTACCGTGCCGCCGTTGGCGCCCGTGATGCAAAAACTGCCGAAATTCAGGTTCTGCACGGGTGATACAGTCAGCGTTATCGGCCTGGGAGGATTTACCTGTCCCATCAGGATCACCGGGCTAACGATCATGATAAGCATGATGGCGCCTTTCAGCGATGGCAACAGGGATAATAATTTCAGGCAGCGGTGTTTCATTTTCCGGGGATAAAGAGTTTCTTTGAGGAAGAAGCGTGTTCCGATCTTAAGCTGGCTATATAAATGCCGGTCGGTACATTAAGGTTTACACTGTTATATCCGATGCCGGTCACTTTCTCCCGGTGGATAATGCGTCCCAGCATATCCGAAACCTGCAGTTCACCCTGTTCGTTGTTTAAAAAATCACAGTAAACATATATTTTGCCGTCGCTGTAATAGGCGTCCAGTTCATCGGCTGAGCCGGAGCTGGTCGGAATTTCATGGCGGGAAAGAATGAGCGAAAACCGTCCGTCGCATACACCTTCGTCCAAAAACGCCTGATAGCGGGTATTGCTGTTCACGGCAAGGACGGCCCTGTTTTTATTGTCGGAAAAATAAAGCTGCAAACCGGGCTGCTGGTTTTCCAGGGCGTTTACAGCAAAATCAATGATGCCTTGCTGTTGTGTGGTAATTCCAAGGGGAATAACTGTCAGCGAATCGGCCGGCTCGGGCAGCGATTTGATGGCATACCGGATATTGTCGTTAGAGAGGGTATAAAAGCTGGGAATTTCGGGATCGGTATTCATCAATTTTACGGCGTCCTGCCTTTCGTTAAACAGCGGCGATGCCTCCCCGTCGAACAGGACAACCAGCGGGTCGAGACGGTTTTCGGCACCTTCAAAGCCTGCCGATATCCTGATAAGCGGCCTGTAATCAAGAAGGCCATTTTTGTGAAAAACGGGGTTCAGCGTGTTGATCCTGACCTGATTGGAAAATCCGAGAGTTCCTGTTACCGGGAATGTGCCGTTGGTTACATGGACAAAAAAACCCTGCATGGCCGGGATGATGTTGTTGGCGATGCCGTCGCTGGAAACGCCGTTGATATAAGTACTATAGCTCCCCACGTATTGATCGGCGCTTCCCGCGTTGAAATAGTAAACGGCATTGTCGATGTTGGTCTTTGTCCAACCGGTGGCTGCGTCCCAGTCGACAGGGGATGGGTAGGGGTTTCCAACCAGCGTGAATCCTTTGGTATGGTTTTTATCGTGGTTGTATAAAGTCAGCGACATAGTTCCGTTGGATACCGCTCCTGTGACATCTGCCGTTTTGGGATCGGCGGAAGGGCCGAAGTTCACGGCATAGCCCAGCATGGGAACAAGCAGGTTGGTACCCGTGGTGTAGGTTATCCACCAGGTCGTGTCCCGGTTTTCGTTGTAACTGTAAAAGGTAGGGAAGGCTGCCCCAAGGTTCATGTCGTCGGCGAATTCGCTGACCGTGGCCGCCTGGAAGGGTGAACTGAAATATTTATACCCGAAACCTGATGCCAGGTAACGCTGCATTGTTACATTCCCGTTGATGGTGCCGGCGCCGGCCCCGCTCACCAGCGCTGTTTGGTCAGCCGTGGAAAGCAGCGTAAGATTGCCGCCGGCATTTAACGTGCCGTCGCAGGTAAGAACCCCTTTCACGGTTTGTCCTGCCGTTGAGAGCGTGGAAGTGGAACCGGATGATACGTTCAGGTTATTAAGCGTGGCGCCGTTTGTCCCGGTAAGGTTTTGTGTGTTTCCGGTGAGAACCAGCGTGCCGCCCTGGTCGGTGTAGGAACCGTTGTTGGTAAGGTTGCCGAAGATGCCGACATAACCGGTTCCAACTACCACATGGCTTCCGGAGGAAATGACCATTCCCTGTCCTGAAACCAAACATGGAATCAGGAGAAGTTTATAAACCAGTAAGAATAATTTGATCCGGATTTTCATCGGCTGTCCCATCTATCTGCTCCCGTTATTTGGTATCAACCCACCAGTTCAAATCCGAAAGGATAGCATCATCAAAACTGCTACTCGAATTAATATAAATTTCAAAATAATCGCCTTGAGAAACATTCTCGATATAAGCGACCGTGGTAAAGGCAAAATATGTTCCGTTTGTTCTGGATCGTATGGTAATGGGCGCATAGACTGTTTGTCCGTTTTTCCCCACCGCGATCGTAATATAACTGCCGCTGGTGCCGGCAATATTACCGGCAACAGTCATGACAACATCTTTTTTATTTGCCGGCAGATAGGTGATTTTGTTGTTTTCTACCTTCCATTTACAAGGGAAAGAGGAAGTATTAACAAAATTGGCCTGATAATAATAACGGGAGTCAGGAAGATCGGTACTGGCTGTGTTACTGATAACATTTACTTTAACATAGGGGTTTTTATTCCCCATGCCTGCGTTATTCTCGATAAAAGCGTTGACATCCCTGCCGTCGGCTCGCGTAAAGTCGAAACCGCTCATGAAAGTTCCGATATTGTTCCACGAATTATTCGTGATGAACATGGAAGTAAAGTTTTGAAAATTTCCGAGACCGGGAACATAGAGGATTCCTGTTTGTCCTGCGTTGCTGTTATAAAAAGTACAGTTCACGATATCGACAATACCGTTTTTCCCTTTGACCAGCTTGATCCCTGTACCGCAATTTGTGTAATCGGTTTCGGACATTTTAATAACCGGCCCGTCGGAACTGCCGCTGGCATCTTCAACAGAAACGGCTATGCTGGTAATGTCATAAAAGTCGGTTTCAAACAACCACATTTCACAGTTTCTGGTAACGGCGATTCCCTTATAAAAACCGTCAAATTCACAGTCCTTTATTTCGTAATACTCCCCGCTGCCCGTCAGATGGATGCCATCATTTCCGGAAGTGTTGGAAACCGCTTGAAAGGTGATCATCTTAAAGTAGCATTCGCTCTGGCAATTAAACATTTCATGACCCGATAAGCCGGCAGATCCCTGAATGATTGCCTCTCCGTAAGATACCCCTTCAATAGTCACCGGGTATGGAAGGTTGATAGTAAGGGTAGTATCAATTTCATAAGTGCCGCCTCCCAGCCGGATGACCGAAGGGCCTGTCATGTGCTCTTTCAGGAATGCAACGGCTTCGCCGATAGTATTCCAGCTCGATTTATTTGAAATTTCAAAGACATTGTCCTGCAGGGCCATGTGCTCCTTTTTAGCCCAGATACCATTAACAGCTACAAGCGTTTTGGAATACCCGCGATAGAAGAGCACTGAATCCACCGAATGTATGGTTACGCCCGGCGCTGCACCTTTTACCACTACGAGATCTTTGTAGGTTCCGGCGTTTAATATAGTGATCTGCAATCCGTTATCGGCGCTCGTCACTGCCGGCAGGGTGAGGGTAATATCTCCGGTAGCTATCACCATTGTCTCAGTCTTGGCGATTGGTCCGCTGGAAGTTTTATATACAATATTCAGGGACTGTGATCCCGTTTCCGGTGCATTAAACTGTATCCACGAATTTCCGTCCCAGTAATAGTAACCGGGAATTACGTCGTTGACCGTGGCAGTGTTGTATACCATTAAACTGGTTGCAATGCCGGAGCCGACCGGCTCATTGGAAGAAGTGGAGGTCAACGCTACGCGGGGGATGAGCAAACCCTTATTGGCCGAATTGATATCGAGAGCGGCGGAAGCGTCGGGTGCGGATCCGTCGGCATTTATGGCAACACCCTGACTGTAACCATACAGCGAAGCGGTGAGGGTTATGAGGAGGGTAAATAAATATATCTTTCCGGTGATGGTTTTCATTCGTTGAATTTCTTTGCCGTGCGTTTTATGACCCATTGCCTGTATTATACTGTTAACCATTGATTCCTTATTTCAGTTTCAGTTCAGCTTCAGCCATTACAGCGTCATCTTCTTCAGCCTGTCTGGCGTATTTTACTACCAGTTTTCCATTGTGATAGTCCACTCCGTCAATGTTTCTGAGGGCCAGACGACTGGTCCGCAGGGTGCCCGGTGTATATACGGCAACGCCTTTTACGCTGCCAGCTTCAATTTCTTTTCCGTCGGCTGCTATATAAGTAGCCGTTATATCGCCGTAAACCGAGAAATTCCCGGAACGGTGGATGGTAAAATTTACGGCCTGTGTTGAATCATTTTGCTGTACCAGGGCAAGATCGCTGAGCTTAACCGTCGTATTTGGTTCGCCCGCCCGGATGATTACCGGGATGGTGATCCCGAAGACCGGTTTCAGGCTGATGGATATACCCTCTTTGTTTCCGGCAGGGGCTTCCTGTTTATCCTGCATGTTGGGTACGGCCCTGAAATAAAGGTGCGACCGGTATTCGCCCGGTTGTAAATCGCGGGTGTTCACCAGTTGTATCTTCATCGTCTGCGATTCATTTGGCGCAAGCACGATGTTGCGCGGGAAAAAGCGTACGTATTTCTCGGCAAAGTACTGTCCCGAATCCGGCTCCGTGATGTTCTCGAATGAGCCGTCCTCTTTCATCCGCATGTTAAGCATCGAAACAACATACCGGGCCGTGTCCTTGCCGATGTTCCCGAATTCGATAGTCGCGTTTTTCAGGCCTCCTTCAAAAACCACTCTTTTCTGGAGAAGGATCAGGTTTCCTTGTGCAAAGGCTGAAGAAGTTGTAAAAACGGCAACTGCTGATATTCCGGCCAAAAACAGAACCATCCGTTTTTCGTACAAAGAGGCTTTAAATCTTTTAAAAAGGGTAAAACGGGTCATCGTCGGGAATGGATATTTATCGGTTGAAAATAGAAAGCAATGAGGCTGCCCGCGGAGGCTTTGCCGTTGAGGGGCAGCCTCATTCACTTTGTTGATGTTAGTTGTAGTTTACGGTTACAGGGCAAGCAGTAGCGTTAGAATATACTCCTGCAGCCTGGGCAGCACCAACATGCAGTGTTGCACCGACGGTAAGTGTTTCAGTGCCGCCAGTGAGTGTGCCGGTAGCATCGGGTGAACTGGTCCATGTATCAACACCCATGGTGATTACACCGTTGGCAATGGTAGTTGCACCTGGCAACGTGATGGCATAGGTATAACCCGCTGTACCGGTTACTGTGAATGAAGCCGCAGCTGGTGAACCGGCGGTTACAGGTAAGGTAACGCCGCCTGTAGTAGTCCTGGAACCATCAGTGGCCAATACGACGGTTCCTGCGGTGCTATTAACGGCCACATTACCGAAATTCATATCGACGGTTTTGGTAATCGCGATAGGAGTAACGATGGTAGCCTCGGCGCTAGCCGTAGCCGAAACCTGTGCGAAAGCGCCGGCTGCGAAACCCAGCATGATAGCAGTAACAAAGAAGAGTTTTTTCATTTTTTTTGTTTTGGATTAATTTGAGTGAATTGAGTTTTAGTGAGTATTGATGAGAGAAATTTCCTTACACGGGGCAAAGAAGTATCGGGTCATGGTTTCAGATGAGTGATCAGGGCGGCTTGTTTTTTTCTTGCATATGTTCAGGTGTTAATTTTCTGTTTATTGATGGATGATAGGATTCATAAAACAGTTGCGCACAGCATCGCCCCCGCAAGCACAGAGGGCGTGTTTGCCGGCTGGTTTCGGGGATCCACCCCGGTTTGCAGCGGTATCGGGTGTTATTTTTTCCCGGGAACCCGGGATAAAACGGCTTGACGTTATTATCCTGCCTTTTAACTTCATTTTCATGAGGTATAATTATCCTGCCCGGAAAGAGACAAGCTCTTTTCGTTTGCAGAAATTTTCCTTAACATTGTGCGGTAAGTTTTCCCCCTTATCCGCAGAAGACGGGTTATTTGCCCCCTTTTAATTATTCATAAACCATCTTTTCGAATGTAATTAGCCCATAAATAATTTATAACTGTTCTATATTGAATCCTTACTCTTGCTTAATATTGATCGTATTTTTAAAGTGATTTTTATAACCTTTGCACATGAATTTTGTCTGCAAACAGTTCGTTTCCGCGAATTGGTTAATATTCATTTTAAATTGGCCGTCATTAAAAATTGCAGCACAACATTTTAACCTGTATGTCGGGTTTCAGGCAGGATAAAATCATTAATCATTTCTGGCAATTTGCCTGAACAGGATCATGTTTCATGAAGTTACATTCAGGATTTGCAGGTTCCGGGATAAAAAAAATTTCAGGAATGGAATTCTTCTTTGTTTTTTTCAAAGGAACATCAGAGGAAACAGGAATGCAGACCGCTACAAAGGTTGAAAATAACAATCATAAAAACACCTGTGTCCGGCCGGAATGTCATTAAATCACAATTCATGTTCACATTTCGATTTCAATGTCTATATTTGTGCCATGACCAGACAAGAGGGAAACAGGGAAATATTTTTCGGAAGCGCAGTTATCGTGCTTCTGTTCTTTCTTTTTGTCCTTGTATTTTCCAATAAGCCTGATAACCGGATTGAGAATGCCGGTCAGTTACGGTCGGAATATTGTACACAATATCAGCTTGTTGCGGTTAATTACACCCTGGAGTTCCGCTGCCTGAATAACAGTATTCCTGTATATGACAGGAAGAATTTCAAGACGTTCGGCAATAGTTTTAAAACGGCGGCCGAAAACAGGCTTCTGCAACACAGCATCCGGTTCCATGAAAAAGCCGAACGTTTGATCAAACCTGTCATTCTTCAACGGTTTTATTATCAGTATCACACTATAGAGGCGGATGACCTGCCCTTTTTAAGTTAAAAACGCACCGGATTATTTTTTCGCCCTTCCGCCCGGAAGCGGCCTCGTTTTTAACTTATAATTCATGTACAATGAAATCGATTAAATATGCACTAATCGCAATTTTCCTTTGCGGGATCATTGCAACCGGCTTCGTTACCGTGCCGGAAAAAAAACAGGTAATTTTTCTGCAATCAGCCGAAAGCAACATTTCTCCGGATCAGATGAATAAGGCTGCCGAAGTCATTACGCTGCGGCTGAAGAATTTCCTTTCCGGACCTTTTGATGTTAAGGCCGTTTCCGGCCGTAACCAGATCCGGATCACTGTGGACGGCAACGCGGAGTTGAAAATGATAAAAAGCCTGATCACACAGAAAGGGATGTTTTCGTTTTATAAAACATATAATAATCAAAGCCTTAAAGATCTTGTGAAGGATGACAAGAACCTGGTGAATATGCTGCTTGAACGGGGGAATGCTGCATCTTCCGCTACGCTGTTATGCACTTCGGCCGACAGTATCGGTTATTTTGAGCGGTACCTTGCCCCTTCTTCGGTTAACGAAGAAGTCAGGTTTGCCTGGAGCAACCTGTTTGATGAGCAGGATGCCTGCCTGTATGCCCTGCAGACGGGGAAAGAAAACATCATTCCGCTCACGGGCGCCGACATTGAAAGTTTCGAGACAAAGCAGGACGCTCAGGCCCGGTGGCAATCCATCGGTTTCCGATTCAGGGAACCTGTTATCGGGGTTTGGGCTGATATAACAAAAAGCAACCTTGGCAAAGCCATTGCCGTTTTAATGGACAATAAAGTACTGTTTGCACCCGTGGTGCAATCGGAAATTACCGGAGGGAATTTGGAAATTACCGGTGATTTTTCGCAGACGGAAGTCCGTTTTATAGCTGCAGTTGGCAAGAGCGGCACGCTGCCGGTCAGCCTGGTTGTTGTTAAATAGAGGTGAACCACTAAGACACTTAGGGGCACATAGGTTCACTAAGAAAATGTACAATTCTCTGTGTTCCCTTCGTGATCCATGGCTCCGTGGTAAATAAGAACCACTTAGACACATAGGGCACTTAGGTTCACTAAGAAAATATACAATTCTCTGTTTTTCTTCGTGGTCCGTGGCTCCG
>Ga0209099_1001780_pt1 | contig 20585 bp, 22 predicted proteins | sample AD_JPNHW2_MetaG_FD_184430 | JGI IMG/M metagenome (GOLD analysis project Ga0209099, IMG submission 184430) | Active sludge microbial communities of municipal wastewater-treating anaerobic digesters from Japan - AD_JPNHW2_MetaG (SPAdes) (version 2) | ecosystem: Engineered > Bioreactor > Anaerobic... | reverse complement strand
GACGTACTGACAGATGATAATACTTAAACAGGGGGGAGGTGAGATCATAAGTGGTGCGAGCATGAAAGAAGTGCCCAATATTCTATGGCTCGAAGAGATCAGGAAGGAGGATATCGCGTCGGTCGGCGGCAAGGGAGCATCCCTTGGCGAGATGGCTTCGATCGGCCTTCCGGTGCCCCCGGCGTTCGTGGTCACCGCCCAGGCGTTCCGCAGGTTTCTTGTCGAGACCGGCCTTGACCAGAAGATCTACAAGGTCTCTGACAATCTGGATGTAGAGAATAATGCGGCTCTTGAAAAGGCCGCCGATACCATAAAGGCGCTGGTGATGAAGGCAAAGATGCCGGCGACGATAAAAGACGACATCAAAGCATCATACAAAAAGATGTCGCAAAAAGACCTGATAGTCGCCGTGCGATCGAGCGCTACGGCTGAAGACCTCCCCGATGCAAGTTTTGCCGGCCAGCAGGAAACATATCTCAATATCAAGGGGGAGATCGCGCTCCTTTCAGCAGTCCAGAACTGCTGGGCGTCACTCTACGGGGCACGGGCTATCTATTACCGGGCAAAGCAGGGATTCGAGGAAAGCACCGTCAACATCGCGGTAGTCATCCAGCAGCTTGTGCACTCGGAGAAGGCGGGAGTCATGTTCACCTCCCACCCGATCAGCGGTGAACCGACCACGATTATTGAGGGCTCGTGGGGACTCGGCGAGGCGGTCGTGTCCGGCTCGGTCTCTCCGGATAACTACGTTTTTGACCAGCGGACGGAGTTCATAACAGAAAAGACGATCGCAAACAAGAACGTGGAGATCGTTCCTGATGGGTCTCACGGGACGAAACTTGTTGAAGTTGATGCAGCCCGTCAGGATGCGCAGGTGCTCTCAGAGGCCGAGGTGGCCAAGCTTGCCATGTACGGCAAGATCGCCGAGAACCATTATGGGATTCCGCAGGATGTTGAATGGGGCATTGTTGCCGGGACGATCTATATCCTCCAGTCCCGGCCGATCACAACCATCGGAAAGAAAGAGGCAACAAGCATGTCTGGACAGAGCAAGGACGCAAAGATTCTCTTGAAAGGCCAGGGAGCGGCGCCGGGTACCGCGACCGGTAAAGTGGTCATCATCCGGGATGCAAAGGACACGGGTGCAGTAAAAGAGGGCGATATTCTCGTCACCCGTATGACTAACCCGGATATGGTACCGGCGATGAAAAAGGTCGCTGCCATCGTCACCGATGAAGGCGGCATGACGTGCCACGCAGCCATCGTCTCCAGGGAACTGGGCACCCCTGCGGTAGTCGGCACAAAGACAGGGACCCAGCAGCTCAAAAACGGGCAACTCGTCACAGTCGACGGCGAGATGGGACTTGTCTACGAAGGCGCGGTTGGAGGCGCGGCAAAGGCAGTCGGGGCCGCACCGGGGGTTGTCGGCAGCGCACCGATGATCACTGCGACAAGCGTGAAAGTTAACGTCTCGATCCCCGAAGCTGCGGCCCGGGCGGCAGCGACCGGCGCTGACGGTGTCGGCCTGCTCAGGATCGAACACCTGATCCTTGGGCTCAACAAGACGCCCGGCTGGTATATCTCAAACCACAAGGAGGAGGAGTTTGTCAAGGAACTCTATGACGGTATCAGGATCGTACTTGACGCGTTCCCGGGAAAGACCGTCTGGGTGCGGACGCTCGATGCCCCCACCGATGAGTTCAGGAACATGGCAGGTGGCGAGAATGAACCCATGGAGCACAACCCGATGCTCGGCTGGCGCGGTATCCGCCGCGACCTCCAGAGCCCGGACCAGTTCCGGCTCCAGGTCGAGGCGTTCAAGCGCCTCTGGAAGGCAGGGTACGACAACCTCGGCGTCATGTTCCCGATGGTCTCCCACCCCGACCAGTTCATCAAGGCAAAACAGATGATGGCAGGATGGGGCGTCGATGTGGAGAACGCGACCCTCGGTATCATGATCGAGATCCCTTCAAGCGCGATTATGATCGAGGACTTCCTCCAGGCAGGCATAAAGTTTGCCTCCTTTGGGACAAACGACCTCATCCAGTACACGCTGGCCATCGACCGGAACAACGAGAACGTGGCCGATATGTACAACCCCCAGCACCCGGCGGTGCTCTCGCTGATCCACAGCTCAATCCAGAAGTGCCGCGAGTACGGGGTCGAATGCTCGATCTGCGGGCAGGCCGGCTCCGACCCGAAGATGGCAGTCTGGCTCGTGGAGCACGGGATCACCAGTATCTCTGCAAATATCGATGCCATTGCAAAGATCCGCGAGGCTGTCGCCCGCACCGAGAAACGCATCATTCTTGAAGCTGCGAGAAACCGCGATGCTGAATAAGGGCACGACAGAAGACGATCTCTTCTCTTTTTTATCTTCCAAGAGACGGGAGGATATTGATCACCGGTATATCCTCAGCTCCATGTGCACGATCCCGCACCCGATAGCAGTAAAAGCGCACGACATGTTCATGGACACGAACCTCGGCGACCCCGGGCTCTTTCCCGGGACAGCGGCGCTTGAGCGGCTGCTTATTGAACGCTTCGGCACGCTCTTCCACAAAAAGGATGCCGGGGGATATGCGACATCGGGAGGCACCGAGTCCAACATCCAGGCGCTCCGTCTCGCAAAAGCCCTCCGTCACACGCCCCACCCAAACGTGGTCGTCCCTGAGTCCGCCCACTTCTCGTTCAAAAAGGCCTGCGATATCCTCTGCCTTGAGATGCGGAGCGTGCCGCTCGGATCCGACAAACGCATGCCCGCCGACAAAACAGCAGAACTGATCGATAAAAACACGGTCGCTCTCGTTGGCGTCGCCGGCACTACCGAGTACGGTATGGTCGACCCGATTGCCGACATTGCGAAGATCGCATGCCAGCATGACACATTCCTGCACGTGGACGCGGCGTTTGGCGGCATGGTGATCCCATTCCTCGATAAACCCATACCCTTTGATTTTGCCCTGCCCGGCGTGACGACCATTGCCGTCGACCCGCACAAGATGGGTATGAGTACGATCCCGGCCGGCTGCCTCTTAACCCGTGAGCCGGACATGCTCGACGCGCTCAACATCGAAACCCCCTATCTCACAGTAAAAAAGGAGTACACGCTTGCCGGCACCCGCCCGGGAGCCCCGGTGGCAGGAGCACTTGCGGTGCTCGACTATCTTGGCACCGAAGGCATGAAAGCCGTCGTTACCGGCTGCATGAAAAACACAAAGCGCCTCATTGCCGGCATGGGAGCGCTCGGCATCGAGCCGGCCGCCACACCGGATGTAAATGTTGCAACCTTTGTCTGCGATAAGGTTCCAGCGCAATGGAAGGTCTCGTGGACGAGAAACGGCCACTTGCGGATCGTCTGCATGCCACACGTGACCAGCGACCGTATCGAGGCGTTCCTTTCAGATTTTGGTGATATGCATGCTTGACAAACTAGTAGAATCCCTGGAAACATGCCCGATGGTGAAACGTGGGGAGTATAACTATTTTATCCACCCGATCACCGATGGCGTCCCGCTCGTTGAACCCGCCTTGCTCCGCGATGTGTGTAGCGCAATGATAAAAGTGCTCGACTTAAACAATGTCGACAAGATCGTAGTCGTCGAGGCAATGGGCATCCACATCGGTGCGGTTCTCTCGGTGATGACCGACATCCCCATGACCGTCATGCGCAAGCGGGAATACAAACTTCCCTGCGAGGTGCCAGTTCACCAGAAGACCGGCTACTCGAAAGGGGAACTGTACCTTAATGGTGTGTACAAGGGCGACCGTGTTGTTATTATTGACGATGTCGTGAGTACTGGCGGCACAATGCGTGCGCTGCTTGCTGCCCTTGAGATCGCTGGCGCGGAGGTAAAGGACGTCTGTATCGTGATCCAGCGCGGCGATCCCGATATCGGGCGGCCGTATAAGTCGCTTGTTAAGATTAATGTCACCGACAGGGTGCATGTGGTTGAACGGCACATCTGACCTCATCGAGAAACTCAAAAAACGCAGGGCTCACAAGGTCGTCCTCCAGTTCCCCGAAGGTCTCAAGCGGCAGGCGGCACCTGTCGCCTCCGACCTGAAAGACGCAGGATTTGAGGTAATTATCAGTGGCGATCCCTGCTATGGCGCCTGCGATCTTGCGCTCGATACGCTGGCATACGGCAATGCGGACGTGCTCGTACATTTCGGGCACGCGCCCGTGGATGAACAAAAGAACGTCATCTTCGAGCCGTGGACGGTGGATTTCGACGTATCGGTCCTCGCGAAAGCCCTTCCCCTGCTTAAGGAGCGGACCGTCGGCCTTGTCACCACGGTCCAACACGCCCCGCTTATTCCGGCAATGGAATCATATCTTTCCTCCCACGACCATGTGGTCAGGGTCGCCGACGGCATGGGGCGCACTCCGCTCCGGGGCCAGGTGCTCGGGTGCAGTTTTACCGCGGCAAAATCAACCGGGGCTGGCGAGATCCTCTTTGTCGGTACCGGCCTTTTCCACCCGATCGGGATTGCCCTTGTGACAAACGCCCGGGTGATCGCACTCGACCCCCTCAACGGCACCACACAGGAAGTCAGCGCCGATGCGCTCCTGCGCCGGCGCTTTGCCGTCATGGAAAAAGCCCGGGGTGCACAACATATCGGAATCATTGTAAGCACAAAAAGTGGCCAGCAGCGCCGGGCGCTCGCAGAACGCCTCGTGGCACTCTCACCGGGGGCTGTCGTCGTTACCATGCGCGAGGTGAGCCCGGATGAACTGCTTAACCTCGGGTTCGACTGCTATGTAAACACGGCGTGTCCAAGACTCGCTTACGACGACCAGGTACGGTTCAAAAAACCGGTTCTCTCTCCGCAGGAATTCGAGATCCTCTGTGGTACGCGAACGTGGGACGATTACACCATTGATGAGATCGCATGAAACTCAGACAACTGGAAATTACACTGCAGCACTGTGCCGGTTTTGAAAAACCCCGGGTCGCGTGGGAACAGTACCAGACGCCGGCCACCCTTGCCGCCCGGCTCCTCTATGACGCGTACATGAACGGTGACATCGAGGGGAAGACCGTCTGCGACCTCGGGTGCGGAACCGGGATTCTTGCCATCGGCGCAGTACTGCTCGGTGCAACAACGGTACGGGCCGTCGATCTCGATCCAAACGCCATCCACAAGGCCGGGGAAAATGCCGCGCTCCTCCAGAGGGATGTGGAATTTGTCGTCGCCGATATTGCCGGGGCAGATGCTGGAGACCTTACTGATCGAATTGGTCCCTGCGACACCGTGGTCATGAACCCGCCCTTTGGCGCTCAGAAACAGAAAGTTCACGCAGACCGGCCGTTCATCGACTGCGCCCTCGCAATCGCGCCGGTCACCTACGGCATCTTTAACATCGGTTCGACACCCTTTGTAGAAGCCTACATTACGGGAAGGGCCAGAATTGCCGGGCGGGTCAGCGGTACATTTCCCATAAAACGGTCGTTTGCCTTCCATACAAAGGAGGTTCAGGATATCGCCGTTGAGATCCTCAGGCTGGTACGGAACTGATTTGCCAGCCTGTCCCAACCGGGAAAACCTGTAGTACCGGGGGGTATAAAACGGCAAATCCTTATATGGTCGGATTTAGAGAGATTGTAGCGGAGAATCTGATATGGATAAGACAGGACTTATTGCATTAATTGTGGGTATTGTACTGCTGGTATTGGGTGCATTTGCCATCTGGGCATTCCTGCCCCAAGTGATTATTGCTGTCGAGGGACTCATAGGCATCGTCGTGCTCCTCGCAGGACTCATGCTTATCATCTTCGGGATCCTGATTTTCAAGGAATAATTCTTTTTTACACTAGTAATTTTTATTAAACGGATCAGCTGGTGCGACGGCTCAATCCAGGCAGGCTAAAAAAAGGGTACTGCTTTCGCGCAGTTATATTTTCACGATAATGCACTGCGATGCCGCGGTCTCGACTACCGGCTCAGGCTTATCGGCAAAATACTCGTCCACAGCTTTTCTCACACCCGGCACCGTGAGGTAATCATGGGAGAGAATGACACCTCCCGGGCTCATCCGGGGATAGAAGAATTCAAGACATTTTTTCGTGCTGTCATAGGTATCGACGTCAAGGTTGACAAGCGAGAAATGCTTGTCTTTTACCGGGTCAGAGGTATCGGGAAAGAGTCCCTTGTACAGATAGACATTTTTCTCCTGCGCAAGATAGGCTTTGACCTTGTCATAGGATGCGGCAAATTTTCCCTCGTAAAACGGCCAGACCTGATCCACGTCGTCAATTTTGGGCAGGCCGGCAAACGTATCGAAGAGATGAAGGGCCCGATCACCCTTGGCCGAACAGATGATCTTGGCCGACCCGCCCTTGTAGACCCCCACTTCAGCGATATCGCCGGGCACCTTCTGCGTAATCTTTGACGCCATATAGATGTGATATGCTTCGATATCCTCAAGGAGCAACTCGGTGTCGGACCGGATTTTCTTAAGCTGCGAGGCAAATTGTTTACGCTCGGCACAGCCGTAGTGAGAAAGTCGGCCCCGGTTTGCGATATCGTATCCTATAAATGGCTCAAAAACAGCCAGTTTCCTGAATTTGACCAGATATTTGCTTGGGACTATCGTGTCAAAAAAACAGATGATGTTTTTCTTGGGAAACAGACTCATGTCCGGTAATTTTTGTCGTGCCGGGATTTATAGTATTGAGATACGCTGGCGGATACTGCTACCTTCTCCGGTGCCGGGTCGAATAATATGCCAGAACGACTGCCTCACCAAGGAGTGCCAACCCTGCGATGGCAGATGTCAGGATTGTAAGGCCGGACACATAGGCCACCAGTACGGATATAAGCCCGGGCACCTTCCCGTTCCGGTACGCCCCGATAACAGAGCCGATCAGAAGCAAAGTGGGCAGGATCAGGAAAAGAGCGCGAAGAGTGGGATCCTGGGAGATCATGGTAATGGTCGAGCTTAAGGCAGTAATGAGAACCTCTTCCGGGTCGATACCGATGGCAGTCCAAAGTCCCGAGAGAAAACCAAGCCCGATGACAAACTGCCAGATGAATCGTCGGAATTTTTTTGCCATGCGGATCATCCTACGGGATAATAAACGGGTGGACCGGAAACAGGCTCCCACACGCGTGGGGGATCTTATAAGGGACGGCCTTGAGACTGTTCCACCAGATCGATATCTACATCGAACTCGTCCAGGAACGGCATCAGTCCAGTTACAAACGGCGCGGGGCTGCCGGTTGTGGGATCGTGCATTTCTCCGACAGCCACGATCTCAATCATGAGAGGGAACTCTTCGATTGTATGTGCAAAGGAGGGATCGTTTTCCTTCGTGAACCGGAGAAAACGATCAACCCTGACATACGGGCGCTCGAACTCGGGGACATCCCGGTACTCCACCTGAACGTCTGCAAGCGTGCGGGAGGTGGCAAGTTTTTTTTCAAAAAACAGGTATATGCCAATCCCGTAATCGCAGCCGATTGCATCCAGATTGCGGATATCAATCATCCTGCCGCGTTCGATCCCGATCGATGCCAGTTTTTCCATAATTGTGGTTCCACGAAGTGCGTTCCTGGAGGCGTCGGTATCGTTCATGGAAAAAGTGTGGGGTGCGGTTGATTGTATAAGTATTGCCATAAGGGCAGGGAACTGGCTGGTTAGAGCCTGCCCCGGGGCAAACGTGATACGGGCTACTTCAGAAGACATAATGGGCAAAAGGACAAATCTGCTGTACGTGAATACCGGTAGTGAGGAGGGGATTGGGCAGCAGACAATGAGGAAAGTGAGTGCCCGGCTGCTGCCCTTTCTGATTCTTCTCTACGTGATCGCATACCTGGACCGGGTGAACTTCGGCTTTGCGGCACTGGAAATGAACAGTGCGCTGGGGCTCACGAGCGAAGTCTTTGGCTTCCTGTCCGGGATCTTTTTTATCGGGTATCTGCTCTTTGAGGTGCCCAGCAACCTGATCCTCCAGCGGGTAGGCGCCCGCATCTGGATTGCGCGTATCCTTATCAGCTGGGGAATCGTCGTGATGGCGACCGCATTTGCCTCCGACTCACTTCAGGTGGCCGTATTCAGGTTCATTCTCGGGATCGCCGAGGCAGGATTCTTCCCGGGCATACTCCTGTATATCACATACTGGTTCCGTGAGCGGGAACAGGCTAAGGCAGTAGCGCTCTTTATGACCGCACTTGCCCTCTCTACGATTGTCGGTGCCCCGCTTTCCACATGGATCCTCGATTCTGTCCACTGGTTCGGGATGGCCGGGTGGCGCTGGCTCTTTATCCTCGAAGGGCTGCCTGCCGTGGTTCTTGGGTGCGTCACGTACTGGTACCTCACCGACCGCCCAAAGGACGCCCACTGGCTTTCTCCCGATGAACGAATCTGGCTGGAGGGTGCAATCCGTAAAGAGAATGAGCAGCGCGAGACTCAGGGCTGCCATACAGGCCTCAGGTCCGTCTTAAAGGACCGCCGCGTCTGGCACCTCGCCCTCGTCTACTGTATGCTCGTGATTGCCCTGTACGGGCTCGGGTTCTGGATGCCGCAGGTGATCCGCTCGCTGAACACAAGCCTGTCCAATACATCCATTGGTCTTGTCATGATCATTCCCTATGCATGTGCAGGTGTGGCGATGATCGTCTGGTCGAGACACTCGGACCGTACTGGAGAACGGCGCTGGCATACCGCTCTTCCGCCACTTGTCGGCGGGATTGCCCTTGCGGGATCGGGCCTCGTCACTTCACCACTTGTGGCATTTGTCCTTATCATCATCGCTACGATGGGGATATTTTGTGCATTCGGACCGTTCTGGACCCTGCCCTCCCTTTTTCTGGCAGAACTATCCGCTGCAGCGGGCATTGCCGTCATCAATTCCATTGGCAACGCCGGGGGTTTCATCGGGCCTTCGCTCGTGGGATACCTGACGCAGGTAACCGGCAGCACGAATGCCGGGCTTGTCGTAATCGGGGTCTGCCTTGCACTCGGAGGTGCCTGCGCAGCGGCCGTCAGTACTCGGCACCGGACTGCAGAATCCGGGTGAGAAACTACAAAGGGGACGGTCCCCGTTATTATCTCCGTGCCCGGATATACCCGTACCCTGCTGCCGCGACGATAGATGCGAGCAGACAAGTAACCGGGAGGAGGCCGGAGAATCGCGTGGTTACAGGAGTCGCAGCCGGTAGTGTTGTGACCGTAACCTGTGGGCTGATTACTGGCTCTGGTGATGAGGGAATACAAGGAGTAACAACAGAAAGACTGCTGCCGGGAACAGTTATACCTGCAGTATCAAGCTCGGCTGCCTGAAGGATCGTTACATTCGTGTCTGCCTTGGCAGGAACAGTCCCGTCCAAAATAACAGTAACGGACACATCGCTCGTAGTCGGGTACGAGAGAAGATACCCATTGACAAATGCGCTTGTACCGGACGCCGATTGCTGCGCAGCGGGGATGCCATTGACATTGACCTGAATGTTCCATCGGGCATTCACAAGGGAGGTCTGCATCTGGAGTGTGTGGGTACGGGAAAAAGTAGTGGCACCTGACGGGATAACCGTGATCGTTATCACGGCATGCTGCCCTTCACTCCCGGTGAGCGGAGGAATGGGAGAGAACGATTCTTTCGTGATCACCAGCGTTGCGGCGGCAGGTGAACTGATGAAAAGAGAGATCGCGGCAAGGATCAGGATAACAGTCACTCCAGCATACGCAGGGGTCATTCCGGGAGAGGACATATTATTCAGGAATCTGCTCTGAAATCTCGTTAAGATATCGATGGGATATGTCCAATCAGGCCCAGCCCGAAAAAATGGACCACCCTATCTGCTCCCCACAAAACCTACACGTTTATCATAAGCACGGTTTGTTCCACATCACCGGTAAATACTCCGATCACGTCAACGTTGTCAGGATCAGGTGTTCCAAGGTAGGGGAATGTATACACATCACCGGGCTTTGGCGATTCCATCGTGCGCCTTACAACCTGCCCGTTGTTATTGTAGATCGTGATATTGAGCGCAGTCAGGTATGCAGCACTTGCACCCCCATTGTATCCGACGACAACATCATTGCCGCTCTGTGAGGCGGTGACGTTGATCTGCATCTGTCCGGCAATGATAGGTGACGAGGTCGCCGGCAGCGCTGTTGGCGTGGTAAGCGCGACAACACCGGTCGGAACCGGTGTTGCAGGGGACGATGAGGTCTGAGTGCATCCCGTTATGAGAATCAGAAGCGCGACAAGACCCAAAAGGAAAATCCATCTCATATGGGGTAAAAAGGGGCAGATCTCCAATAAAGGTTGCGATATGCAAGTGCCAGTGCCGTCACCTTTGAGCATGATAATATGCGACCGGCTCCCACGGTAGTATAATCGTATTTCTTAACAGGCCGGATAGAGCGTGACTGAACAAGACTCACCCAGGGAAAAAGAGCGGATCGACAGGATCGCAAGCGAGCTCGCAGCAGTAGCTACGAAAGGAGAACTGGGGGAGATTATCGCACGGGAAGCCAGCAGGTATACCCTTCCCGATCTCCAGATGATCGGGGGCCATCTCTACGCCGAAGTGGACTGCCTGCCCGAACCCTACCGGAGCCGGGTCCGCCCATACTTTCACGAACAGCTCTTCGGTGCGCACCACCAGCTCCTCCTGATGTACCGGTCAGGTACATTCCGGCATCCAGGGGATCCGATCCGGGATCGCGAGACCTTCGAAAAGTTCTGTGCGATGATCCCGTCGGGATGTTTTACCTGGGACGAACAGGCAGAGAGAACGCCATTTCATTACTCACCCAGGCACCGGCTCTTCTACTACCTGATGGCCGCATTCACGATGTTTGTGCTCGACAAGCCCGGCCACCCTGTGGGGATGCCGTTCCCGGGGGGATTTGCCGTCGAGGACCGGGGCGGGACGTATTACTGCCTGATACGGGACCGGGAAAAAGAGGTCTTTTTTTCCATCTGTAATTTCTGCCCGGCAAAGCAGAGCGAGGAGAATGCTCCGGTGTTGTGAAAAACGGAGTCTTTCCTGATGTACTACCTGGCGACCGGGAATTCACGCAAAATATATATTGTCAACATTCCAATGTTGACACATGTTCCTGACAACGAACGACAAGCAGTTCGGGTTCTGGGCTTTGCGCAGAGGAGGCGCAACCAATATCGCGATTGCCAACCAGTTCGGGATCTCCCGACAGGCAGTGTCGCGGGCGCTCCTTTTGATGGATGAGAAGATTGAAACCACTCTGTTCGAGATGGCACAGGCAAACCAGATCGCGATCGAGAAGATCAATGCCGGGCGGGGCATCCTTATTGGACGTTCGGTCCCCTTCCAGACCGCAGCGATCATCTTTGTGTCGGAGAAACATGGCATTCAGGTCTGGTACGAGCACGATGGGGACTGTGGCACTTGCCAGCGATATACCGAATGTATCGAGCTGCTCTGGGATTATGCAAATGAACTCGGGGTCAGGATCGAAAAGACCGCAGACCCGACAACGATGGCAGAAGAACTCTTTAGGAAAGTGAAGGCGCTCCTATGACATTGACACGTTTATCGGAAACTATTCACGAATGGAGGGGCTGGTGCCCGCATGCACAGCCACGGAATATAAAGACGGATATTATCGCTCATGAAGACCGCGACGTGACCCCACGGGAAGGGGCAGGCCCGGTCCTGTCGTTTAGCTGGATGAACCGGTACCGCACGCAGACCCTGATATTTGCACTCTGCATGACCGGTGTGGGCATTCTCCTCTTTGGGACTGCCACGGGAGACCGCCAGGTCATGTTTGGGATCGGGCTTGTCCTTGCCACGCTCCTGTATCTCAGTGACGCCATCCAGTACTGGAAGGCATTTGAGACGGTCGCACGGACCGGCACCGCCCTCGAATTTGACTGGCGACACATGACCGTAGTAAAAATTCTGCCCGTTATCGGGGTCGCCCTCATCGTTGCATTTGTGGGAGCGGTCCTGCTCGGCCTTGTCCCCGGCCTTTCCATGCTGATGATAAACGGGATCCTGGCCGGGTTTGCCGCCATAGGCTGGTACCATTTCCTGACGGTCGTGCTCTGGGAGAAAAAGACGAATGTTGTCCTGTTTACCCAGAGAAACCAGATTTGCCGGAGGTTGTGAATACTCATGCAGTTTACCGATACCCTCAAAAAATGGGTTGGCTGGTGCCCGATGGAGGCGGCAGCCCGGACCGGAAGCAACAACACTCCCGGATCGATGGAGACCCGGGACACCGGGGATACCGGGCCGGTTGCCCGCCGGGAACGTCTTTTTACCCGTATGGCATGGGTAGTCACCGGGCTGTCGTTTCTCCTCGCTTTGACAGTCCTCCCTATCCTTCCGGATATTATACCGGTCCACTGGAACTTCGCAGGCGTTGCAGATGCATATGCCGATAAATTCCCGTCAGTGTTTACTCTCCCGGTCATCCTGACCGTTGTGATGGTGCTCACACAGGTTCTGCCGCGGTTCAAACAGATGCATGCATCGTCGGTAATGCCGCGCGACATCTACGCAATCGTTATCTTTTCGGCAGCCTGCCTGATCCTTGCCGTACAGGCAGTCACGCTGGCAAATGCCATCGGCCTGATGATTCCCATTGTGATGATCGTCCCTATGCTCCTCGGGGTAATTTTTATCATTATCGGGAGCCTGTTACCCGTTGTCGGGCCAAACCGGTCCGTGGGGATCCGCCTTCCCTGGACCTTAAAAGATGAGAAGAACTGGAAAATGACCCACGCGCGGGGAGGTTCAGTATTCATGGGTGCCGGGATCCTGATAATCATCGGGAGCCCGTTCTCCGGTACCTGGGCTATTGCCCTGCTGCTGGCCGTGCTCTGCGTTGCAATGATCTACATTACGTTCTATTCATACCGGTTGTCAAAGACCGGCGGGACGGGGATGTGATACACGATGGCAGAACCGCAACCGGCCACCCGGACAAATAAAACCAGGCATCTGGCAGAATGGATGGGCTGGTGCCCGAACACGCCAGCCATGCGCACAGCACCGGTGGTTCTCGCAGTCCCGTCAGCCACGACACATCCTGCACAGCCGGGCAGCAGCGGGTCTGCCGGGGGCCAAGGCCGTATTCAACGCGGAATCGATATCGCCACCGGAAGCATCAAAGCCATGTTCAGGGAGAGACACCTGCTCTGGTTTTCACTCATTGCGGGAATCGTATTCCTCTTTTTGATCGTGGCAGAAGGATGGAGCTTGACACACTATGCTCTCATTCCGCTGCCGTATACTATCTGGATTCCCCTCGGCAACTCGAGCCTCATTGTGTTTAACCTGCAGCTCTTCCTGATCGAAGCGATCTGCCTCTCAGGCTTGACCTGCCTGCTCGCCGGACTTATCCTTTACAGGAACGGGAGCAGTACAAAAAAGCCGGTTGCGATTCGGGAGGCACTCGCCATGGTCAACGCCCATACGGTCCCGCTTGCAACCTTGTCCATAACAATGGCGTTCGTGGCGACACTCGTATTTGAACTGGTTTCCCAGAGCCAGTTCATCGGAAAGATCGTATTCAGCATCGATATGACCCTGTTCTACCTGCCCTATGCGTACTATGTCCCAAACGAAGTTGCCTCAGCGCTCTTTTTCTCGTTCGAGATCATGATCATCAACATTGTCCTGTTCCTGGCGGTCCTGTATGTCGTACCGGGCATCGTGCTGGAGTGCAAGAGACTGCTCCCGGCATTTGCTGGGTCCGTAACCCTCATGAAGAAGACCTGGCGCGAGATCCTGGGCTGCATCCTCGTCTTCGGGGCAATTACCCTCATAGTCGTTGCCGTCGCGCTCGTGATCGGCCAGTCGCCACTGTTGCTCAACCATGACTATGACTTCTTCCTCCAGGTCTCCCGCGGAAAGATCCTGATGACTGTTGCCTCTTACGGGTTCCTTCTTACCTGCGGCGTCCTGATGGCTATAGGTTCGACGGTCATGGGGATTGCCATAACAAATCTCTATGTCTATGGAAAGACCGATGGTACGACCGGGGTGCCTGAAGAAACCCCGGTTTAATGAGGATCTTACATGAAGACACATCAAATTAATCTATCACCTATCATAATTATCGCCAGCATTCTGGTCATCGCTGCGATCCTATCCGCCGGATGTACCAGTTCAGCACCATCATCTGTGAGTATCACCCCGCAGGTCACAGGAACCGTGACAACTACCGTATCTCCTGTAATCACCACAACCCGACAGCCATCTACAACCCATACGGCTGAAACAACCACGAATCCATCAGCAGTTCAGGTATTTGGCGCGTTCACCTGGGCGGAATACCGGAATAATATGACGACCACTCCTCCGGCGGGAGGGCGGTTCCAGTGGGAATCCGATGTCAGGATTGAATGCTCCCGGGGCACGTACAACGGAACCCCGGCCGCACATAATAAAATTACGACAACATCGGATTATCCGGAATGGGTCAAGGGCAACCTAATCGACACAAAAAACGGTCTGATATCAGTTACCGACCGGTATTTTGATGCATCCACAAACACATTCCTCGGGGGAACTTTCGCCGAGACTATAAAAGGAGTCGCCCAACCGGTAGTGACTTTCCCTGCTGATTCACAGATCAGTCGGGAGGACAGGCCTTGGGGAGAGATGGGAATCACGCCATTTGGCAACATGGACATCACGCTTACCGATACTGGAACCAAATCCGTAACGGTACCGACGGGAACGTATCCGGATGCCAGAACATATACCGGTAAATTCCGGGACGGTACCCCCATCACATTTTGGGTCGTATCCGGGATTCCCGTCCCTGTCCAGTACCAGTTTCCCAACAAATACCTTGTAGGAGAAAATCCATTTCAGTCATATGAACTAAAAGGCTGGGGATAACTTGGCATATTTTCATTTTTGTATCCTTCCAACCCCCATACCGAGGAAAACTTGCAGGAGTGTAAGAGGGAAAAGTGAGAGCAGTTGGGTAGAGTTCCTAGGAATTCGCATACCCCAGTACAGCCATACTAAGTGTGCCAGTTAAACTGCCGGATTCGGAATTAGACCAAGAGATTCCTGAAGGGTAAGTCACGAAAGTCTCCCGAATGTCCCGGCCGGTTCCGCATGCATCATCAATACCCAAATCCAAATAAGAGAGGCTAACAAACATTTATATTGTAAATATCCATACATTTACACATGTTCCTTCCCACGAACGAAAAACAGTTCGGATTCTGGAAGATGCGGCGCAGCGGGATGACCAACGTCTCCATTGCAAATCTTTTCGGGATTACCCGTCAGGGCGTCTCGCAGGCGCTCCTTGCCATGGACGAAAAGATCGGGGACTCTCTTCGTGAGATGGCCCTTGCAAACCGGATCCAGGTTGAAAAGATCAATGTGAAGAAAGGGGTGCTGTTCGGGAAATCGATCCCGTTCCAGACCAATGCCTACATCTTTGTCTCGGAAAAGCACGGCCTCCAGGTCTGGTACGAGCATGAAGGCGACTGCATTGCCTGTGACGAGTTCACGAAATGCATCGAGTTCATCTGGGACTTTGCATCAGAGCTCGGGATAAAACTCGAAAAGACCCAGGACCCGACAAAGATGGCAGAAGAACTGCTCGAAAAGATCCGGGAGGAGACCCCGTGACCAGCTCAGCGGAAACTGCCGGGCACGGGCTCGGCCTGTGCCGGAAACAACCGATGGTCTGTGCCTTGCCGACAGGTGGGGTTAACTCTCCCGATCCTGCCTATGAGGGCAGCCCTGATGGCGGGGCCGGCGGATCGGGAACGATCCAGCGGGGAATCGGTTCTGCCCATTCAGGGATGAAAACTCTTATCCACAACCCGCAACTCCTCTGGTTCTCGCTCTTGGCCGGGCTTGTTCTGGTCGGGCACATAATTGCCCAGGGGGTGCTCTTCGTTTTACTTTACTCCACTGAGTGGGAGATCTTCTTTCATCCCTTCGGTGTCCTGTGGCGGTCCTTCGTTGATCCCTTCTATACCAATTTACTCATATCGCTTACGGTAAAATTTGCTGTCGAGCTCTCAATGGTATTTTGCCTGGTATTCTTGTTGGCAGGCCTTGTCCTGAGTCTCTCTTCAAAGGAAGGCGGTTCTGCCTCACTTTTTCAGGGACTTGCACGGGCCAAGAAATACTATAGACCTCTCGCGGGGTACTCCCTGCTTGTGGCACTCACGGGCACTCTGCTCATCTTTGCTTTCGAATACACCAGTTTGCGGATCTGGGATTTCCTAGATAACATGCTCAGCCTGTACCCGCTCTACCTGAAGGACTTCTTCGCACGCGATGTGATGTTGTGGGGAACTGAGGCTGCGTACGGGGAGATACTGATCATTTCAGCAATCAACGTATTCCTGTTTATCCTTACCCTGTTTGTAATACCCCTGCTCGTGCTCGAGCGGAAGAGCCTAAAGGAGGCGGTTTCCGGATCATTTACCCTGCTGAAGAAGATCTGGGGTGAAGTGGGGTCCTGCGTTTTTTGCCTTGGAATTATTATATTCGCTGCTTTTCTCCCATACCTACTCACCGGGGCCGTATTCGAACACGGAGGTTATACCATAAACCCGGGTGATGTCTGGCTGGTTGCTGTCGGTATCCTGTACGTCCTTGCCATTTTCAGCTTTGCGCTTGTTGTGGCAACAGTTGGAGGGATTGCAGCACTGGACCTCTACAGGAATGCAAAGATCCGGGAGAGTGCCTGATGGTCCAAGTATCTGAAATTGCTGAACATTTGTTCGGCCTGTGCCGGAAAGCACCGACGGTCCGTGCCTTGCCGATAGTTTGTGGGAATCACCCGTACCCAGCCTATGATGGACTCCCGGATGGCGGGGGCGGCAGCGGCCCGGGTACAATCCGCCGGGGAACCGGCGCTGCCCTTTCTGCCATGAAGACCCTGAACCAGAACCGCCAGCTCCTCTGGTTTACGCTCCTTCTCGGGCTGGTGCTTGCCGGAAATATTATCGCCCAAGGGGCACTTGGCTACTTCACCTGGACCATGGGACCGTATATCAATGAAACCGGATGGATTGCCCTGAATTTTATCCTTGAGTTTGCAACGCTCTTTTTCATCGTGTTCCTGCTCGCGGGCCTTGTCCTAGGCATCCCGTCAGGAAAAGCGGGCAGCCTGTCATTCTTTGGAGGGCTGGATACGGCAAAGAAATACACCAAAAAAATTGCTGTATGGTCACTTGTCCTGGCACTCGCCGGCATGCTGATTTTCGGGCTGTACTTTTATTCTTCCGACTGGCTGCCGCAGGATAACCTGTTCCCCCATATCACGGGAACCCTCTTTGGATCCATCCTCAACCCGCTTACGGAATTCCCCTTCAACCCGGCGCTCACTCCGTTCAGCTTTTTTAACCCTGCACGCGTTGGGGGAATCGCGCCGGTATCCTGGATATATCCCTTCGGGATTGCGCAGGCCCTGGTCTTTTCAGAGATCAACCTGCTCCTCCTGATCCTGACACCGTTTGTCGTGCCCCTCCTCGTTCTTGAGAAGGACTCCCTTACGGGAGCTGTCACGGGATCGTTTGCCCGGATAAAAAAGAACGCGGGCGAGACTGCGGTCTGCGCCGTCTTCCTTTGCTGTCTTGCACTCGGTGTGTTCCTTACATACCTCATTGTACAGGCGGCATCCGGGATGGTCGCACCCGGTGAAACGGTCCTGGCACGCCCGGAACAGGCCTGGATCGCCCTTGCTCTCGTGTACGACGGTACATTGTTCTGTTTTGCGATGATCCTGGCAACGGTCGGCGGGATTGCAGCCCGGGACCTCTGCATATCGGCAAAAAGCAGGCAGATCGCCGCTGAATCCACGGAACCAACAGGGGGTGTGATCTAAATGCGCCTCATTTCAGTAATTGCAGACCAGTGGCTGGGGTTGTGCCGGAGACCACCGGTGGTCCGCACCATGCAAACCGGCATCGATTTTGGGCAGGAACCGGTCTTATCGGGACAACCCGCTGGAAGCGGAGGTGGATGGGGATCGATTCGTCGGGGGATCGGTGCCGCCCTGTCCGGGATGAGGACACTGAACCGGAACCGGCAGTTGCTCTGGTTTGCACTTCTTGCAGGGCTCGCGTTGGCATGTAATGTCCTCTATTATGCGGCCATCCAGTATCTGGGCTGGAACCTGCAAATATCGCTGGACAGCAGAATCGGATCGTATGCCCTGGAATTTACCGTTGAATTTGCAACAATGTTCTTCCTCGTATATCTCCTTGCGGCCCTCGTCATTAGCATCTCATCAGGGAGTGGCCGCACGGCCTCATTCTTCCAGGGGCTTATCATGGCAAAAAAATTCCAAAAATCTCTTGCCAGGTGGTCTTTTGTCCTTGCTCTTGCAGGAATGCTGCTTTTTTATGCATGGTTTTATTTCTTCTATTGGCTGCCACCGGAATTCAGGTTCCTCAACGCATTCGGGCCATTTTCATTTGTGACCAGTACGATCACCCAGTTCCCCTTCAACTGGACGCTCGACTGGGACATGCTCACCGAATTACCGGGCTACGGGGGACGCTCGCTGCTCTTATGGATATACCCCTACGGTTTATCGGATGCCCTGCCGATGATAGGGATTAACATTCTCCTCTTAATCCTGACACCATTTGTCGTCCCCCATATAGTACTCGAACACAAAAATGTCCGGGAATCTGTCGCGGGATCCTTTGCCCTCCTCAAAAAGACCTGGGCCGGGGGAGCGGTATGCGCCCTCTTCCTCGCAGCAATTGTTGTCGGGGTATTTCTGGCGCACCTGCTCGTCCAGGCCGCATCCGGGATTGTTGATCCGTACAATACGGTCACCTTCCATCCCCCCGTAACGTGGATTACCCTGGCCCTGCTCTACAATATTGCCCTTTTAATCGTGGCTTTTGTCGTGGCAACGGTCGGCGGGATCGCTGTGCTGGACCTTTACCGCTCTGCACAGACCGGGCTGATGCCTGAATCCGCCGGAGCAGAACCGGTCCCGTAATTTTTTCTGGCCTGTCCCCGGCCGACATAGCGTTACGGGTATGATCCCGGTGAATACCGCCGATCAGGCGTAACGCCCGGGAGTTTGTGAGCCTAAAAAAAGGACCAGCAGATATATATTGTAAATGTCCATACATTTACGTATGTCAAAGCCAGACAGTAAAAGACCCCTCGGGGTCTGGAAGATCTTCCTGCTGTGTATCATGGCAGGAACAGTACTCCTGGCATTTCCCGTATCGGCGGCAGACAAACCGGTCGTCACGGTTGTCGCGCAGGGAGCCGGAGCGTATTACCTAGGAGAAGAAGCAGTATTTTCCGGCATGAATACCGATACAGGTTCAACGTACCTGTACATCACCGGGCCCAACCTTCCCGAGAGCGGAGGGAAACTGACTTCTCCGGATCAAAAAGTGGTCAGCGAAAACGCGGACACATTTACCCTTGCCCGTACCAATGCAGACAAAACATGGACATATTCCTGGTACACGGCAGGTCTCCGGATGGATGCGGGATCGTACACCATCTATGCGGCAAGCAAACCCAAGTCAGGCGACCAGCTGGCAGAAACGCCCTATGGCACAACGAGCATCATCATCAAAAAACCGTATATTGCCGCAGAGCTCTCTCCTGTACCGGTTACCCACGGGCAGCCGTTTACCATTTCCGGAACCGCGGTGACTGCCGGGGACCAGTCCTCTGCCCAGGTCTGGATCTTTGGCGAAAACTTCGCATACCATACCACAACCCCGGTTAATCCGGATGCTTCCTTTTCCTTCACGGGCGATGCAGCGCTGTCAGAGAACCTGCCTGCAGGGCAGAACTATCTTGTCGTAGAGCACCCGATGGCGGACAACACGCTCGACTTTGTGGTAAACGGCGACTATGTCCGTGACGTAAAACAAAACAACGGGATAGATCTCTTTAAAATCACCGGACCGGGAAGCCTGCAGGGCAGCGATGCAGCAGAGGCACTCGTCGTGGCAATCAGCGCCCGGGAGGGACACGATTCCACGTACACTAACGACACGTACACCATCATCCCCTTCCAGGTCACCAATGCAGGAAGTCCGGCCGCCGCCCCGGCAGCCGGTGCAACCACCGGCACAGCGGTAACGATCTCTGCTGACGGGAGTCATTCCTATTACCAGGGCGAAAAAGTGGTCCTGCGGGGCAAGAGCTCCACCGCAGGTACCGTATACCTTTTCATGACCGGCCCCACCACATTCAAGAACGGACCCGGCATCCCCGCTAGTGGGGGAAAACTTACCTCACCCCTGCAAGCAGTAGTCAGCGGGAACCCGGACTCGTTTACTACGGTAACCACAAAACCGGATAAAACCTGGGAATATTCCTTTTACACCGATAATCTCAACCTGGATGCCGGCACGTACACCGTTTATGCAGAAAGCCAGCCAAAAACTGCTGACCAGCCGGACTCCGATGCCGCCGATGTCGGGATGGCCCTGAAAAAGCCGTATATTACGGCAAACATGTCGTCCCTGAATGTGGTAAAAGGGCAGCCAGTTACTGTGACCGGGATTGCAGAAGGAATCCCTCCCGAGGTCCAGATCTGGATCTTCGGCGATAAGTATGTCTCTACGACAAAAACACCGGTAAATTCCAATGGGGAC
>Ga0209099_1001779_pt1 | contig 20600 bp, 18 predicted proteins | sample AD_JPNHW2_MetaG_FD_184430 | JGI IMG/M metagenome (GOLD analysis project Ga0209099, IMG submission 184430) | Active sludge microbial communities of municipal wastewater-treating anaerobic digesters from Japan - AD_JPNHW2_MetaG (SPAdes) (version 2) | ecosystem: Engineered > Bioreactor > Anaerobic... | reverse complement strand
CACCAGGAATGATCCGAAAGGTTTTCCGTTCTTACCCTGTTTATGCTGAGGACCGGTAACGATTCCCGCGAAGGAGATATCCTGTCCGCGGAACCGTTTCAGGTCTGCCTTCAGCATCTCGATATTCACGTTACAGAAAGTATCCATCTCGGTACGGAAGTCATCCAGCGGGTGTCCGGGTCATCCAGCGGGTGTCCGGAGATATAAAAGCCGGTAACCTCCTTTTCCTTTCGAAGTTGTTCTATGCGGCTGAAAGGCTCACATTCCGGCATGGCAGGCGGTTGGAACACCGTTTCCTCCATGTCGCCGAACAAAGATCCCTGGCTGGAATTCTTCCGTTGAATAAAGTCGGAAGCCTGCCGCATGACTTTTTCCAGAAAGGTGGAATCATCTTCGCGTTCCTTATAGAAATACTGGGCCCGGTGTGTGCCGGGAAAGCAATCAAAGGCGCCGGCCTGAGCCAGGGCTTCCAGGCAACGTTTATTGACATTGTGGGAAGTGACCCGGCGTGTAAGATCGAAGATATCGAGGAAAGGGCCGTTGGCATTACGTTCTTCGATGATGCTGGCCACCGCCGATTCCCCGACGTTCCGGATCCCTGCCATCCCGAACCGGATCTCTCCTTTTTTATTGACCATGAAATGAGGTTCCGACTCGTTGATATCCGGCCCCAAAACAAGGATCTGCATTCGCTTGCACTCATCGAGGAAGTTCGTGATCTCTTTCAGATCCGTGATATTCCTGCTGAGAACAGCCGACATGAATTCACCCGGATAGTGCGCCTTGAGGTAAGCCATGCGGTATGCCACATAAGCATAGCAGGTGGAATGCGATTTATTGAAGGCATAATTGGCGAAGGCTTCCCAGTCCTTCCATATCTTATCTACGATCTTCTCGTCATGACCATGTTCCTTGCATCCCTGGAAGAATTTTGGCTTCAGCTCGTTCATCATCGCCTCGATCTTCTTCCCCATGGCCTTGCGCAACGAGTCGGCCTGTCCCTTCGTGAAACCGGCCAATTCCTGGGAAAGTAACATGACCTGTTCCTGGTATACCGTAATTCCGTACGTATCTTTCAGATACTTCTCCATGACGGGGATGTCGTACGTGATTTTCTCTGTGCCGGTCTTTCGGGCAATGAAACTGGGAATATAATCCATCGGGCCCGGCCGGTAGAGGGCATTCATGGCGATGAGGTCCTCGATCTTGTTCGGTTTGAGCTCGCGGAGGTATTTTTTCATCCCGTCGGATTCAAACTGGAACACGCCTGTCGTCTTCCCCAGGCTGAACAGCTCATACGTCTGCGGATCGTCAAGGGGGATGTTCTCAATGTCCACCTCCTCTCCTCTCGAGATCTTGATATTTTTCAAGGCATCATTGATGATGGCCAGGGTTTTCAATCCCAGGAAGTCCATCTTCAGCATGCCTACTTTCTCAATGTGGTCGCCATCAAACTGGGTGACATGCAACTCCGATTCCTTGGAGGTGGTCATCGGGACAAAGTTGGAAAGATCTTCCCGTCCTATAATGATCCCGCAGGCATGGAGCCCGGTCTGGCGGATGGAGCCTTCGAGGAATTCGGCATATTTGAGGGTCTCCACCACCAGTTTGTCGGACGACTGCCTCAAAGTTTTGAGTTCCGGCACCTCACTGTACGCCTGTTTCAGGGTGATGCCCGGTCGCGACGGGATCAGCTTAGTGATCCTAATCACCTCGTCCAGCGGCATCTGGTGCACGCGGGCGACATCGCGGATAGCGCCTTTGGCAGCCATTGTCCCGAAGGTGATGATATGAGCAACCTGGTCACTTCCGTATTTTTTCACCACCCATTTCAACACCCGTTCGCGACCATCTTCATCGAAGTCAATATCGATATCGGGCATGGAGATACGGTCCGGATTCAGGAACCGTTCAAAAAGCAGGTCATATTTCAGCGGATCGACATCCGTGATGTGGGTGCAGTAGGCGACGACAGAGCCTGCGGCCGATCCACGGCCCGGTCCCACGATCACTCCCATCTCCCTGGCAGCATGCAGGAAGTCCTGTACGATCAGGAAGTAACTGGGGAATCCCATGGTTTTAATGGTATTCAACTCGAAGTCGATCCTTTCACGGATCTCGGGGGTGATCTCCGGATATCTTTTAGCGGCTCCTTCATAGGTCAGGTGCCGCAAGTATTCGTCTGCATCCTGAAAGCCTTCCGGTATCTTGAAGTCCGGCATGATGGGCTTGCGGTTCAGCTCGTACATCTCCACCTTGTTCGCCACCTCTACCGTATTCTCCAGAGCTTCCGGGATATCTCCGAACAGCGTTTCCATCTCCGAAGGGGTCTTGAACCACTCCTGTCCGGTGTAACGCATGCGGGTCGGGTCGGTGATCACCTTGCCGGTGTTGATACAGAGGAGCCTGTCGTGAGCTTCGGCATCCATCTCTTCCAGAAAATGCACATCATTGGTGGCGATCAGCTTGACTCCGAGTTTTTTTGATAAACCAACCAAGGCTTCGTTAACAATGGCCTGTCTGGCATAAACCTCTTCGTCGCGACCAGGGTCTGTGGCTTTGTGGCGCATCAACTCGAGGTAGAAATCCTCTCCGAAAAGATCTTTGTACCACAGAATGGCAGATTCCGCTTTAGGGAAATCCTCTGAGAGGATGGCTTTCGACACCTCGCCGGCCAGGCATGCAGAAGAAGCGATCAGCCCTTCATGGTATTGTTGCAGTATTTCTTTATCGATCCTCGGCTTATAATAAAAACCCTCAACCCAGGAAGCGGTGATCAGCTTGACCAGATTCTGGTATCCGGTCAGATTCTTTGCCAGCAGAATCAGGTGATCGCCGGTGCGGTCGATCACTTCCGATTTATCGGCCATCCGGCGATGCGCCACATAGGTTTCGCAGCCCAGGATGGGTTTGATCCCTTTCTTCCTGGCCACCTCATAAAACTCTTTCAGCCCATACAGGTTCCCGTGATCGGTAATGGCCACACTGTCCATCCCGTTGGCTTTGGCTTTCTCCACCAATTCATGGGTACGGCAGGCGCCGTCAAGAATGGAGTACTGTGTGTGGACATGAAGATGAACAAAACCGGCCATAGCCCTTCAGGGATTTCTGGATGAATATTTAATATTGCTGGATGCTTCTGCGTAAGGAAGCGGCGTAAAATTACCATAAAAAAGATGAAGCGGAAAGCAGTGTTGAAAACTATTGATATCCTCTTGACATGGTCCTTCTTTTTCGTTAATTTTGATAAAAAAAAGAACATGATCCCCATTGCTCACCTTCATCCCATGTTAGTCCATTTCCCGATAGCCATCATCATGATCGGGTTTCTGCTCGATGTCTTCAGTTTTATTTTTTCTTCGGATAAATGTCTTTCCCGGATGGGTTATTATCTGGAAGTCATTGGGATGGCAGCCGCGATCGTTGCCTGGGGAACGGGGTATTTCTTCACCAGTCCCATGGAAGGAGAAGCCGGACTGGCGCGCGAGATGCACGAGCAGTTCGCCACCATTACGCTGATCTCCATCATCGTTGCCACGCTGTTCAGGATGCTTATCGTGTATCTGAAAAAAGAGAGCACCGTGCTGAGGTACGTAGCCCTTTTACTCTATTTTATTGCCTTCCTGTCCGTTTCATATACCGGGTTTCTGGGAGGCAGGTTAGTTCAGGATTTTATGATCGGTTTGTAATTAAATTTATTCCCTATGCGCGCTATCCGTCAATTTTTCTGGGTTCCTCTGATAATCCTCTTTTGGGGAGAACCGGTTTTTTCATCGGTTCCGGCCGGAACCACCCGTGATAATCTGTTATCAGCCTATAAAGGCGAGATGACAGCCGTTGAAAAATACGCTGGTTTCGCCGAACAGGCGCAAAAAGAAGGCTTCCCTCAAATCGCTCTTCTTTTCAAAGCCTTATCGCGTGCCGAAGCCATTCATGCTTCCAACCATCGGACCGTTCTCACAAAAATGGGGGTCGCCATCAGTCCGTACTCTCCTCAATATACGGTAAAAACGACCAAAGAAAACCTGGAATCGGCAATCAAAGGCGAAACGGAAGAAACAGAAAAAACATATCCGGCCTATATTTCCACCGCCAAAAAAGAAAGCGAGACTTCTGCGGTCAAATCCATGCGATGGGCCATGGAGACGGAGGCCAAGCATATCATTTTCCTTCGGAATGCTTTGGCAGGGCTGAATAACCGTACCCTTACCACCCTTCCCGGGGTGTACTGGGTCTGTCCGAAGTGCGGCAACACTTACGGTGTCACCCGTCCCGAAGATATGTGCAGTTTTTGCGGAACGCCGAACTCACGGTTTATCAAGTTTATAGCAGGGGGAAAATGAGAATGAATCGTTATATCTTTTGAAGATTCATTTTTTTTTCCGATCTTTGCCCCCCTAATTTTAACAAAAAGTAAAAATGCCAACAAAAATCAGATTACAGAGAAAAGGTAAAAAAGGACAACCTTTTTACCACATTGTTATTGCGGATGGTCGTGCACCACGGGAAGGCAAATTCATTGAAAAAATTGGCGTTTACAATCCCCTCGAAAAGCCTGCAGTGATTGAGATCAGCTTTGATAAAGCCCTCGGATGGCTGCAAAAAGGAGCACAACCTACCGACACCGTACGTGCCATACTTTCATACAAAGGTGTGCTTTACAAGTATCATCTGCTGAAAGGCGTTGCAAAAGGCGCTCTCACTGCAGAACAGGCCGAAGTTCGTTTCCAGGCATGGTTAGGCGAAAAAGAAGCCAAGATCCTGAACAAGAGGAAAGAGCACGAACTGAGTGTGAAAGATGCTCTGAAAAAGCAGAAAGAAGAAGAAATCAAAGCCAATGAAGTAAAGGCTCAGGCCATTGCGAAGAAATTGGCTAAGCTGCAAGAAAAAGAAGCGGAAGAAGCAGCTTCTCAGGCTGAAGTTCCCGCTGAAAATGCAGAAGCTCCCGCTGCAGAAGCTCCCGCTGAAGAAGCGAAGCAGGAATAGCCGGGCAATTCCCGTTTCTCATGGAAAAGGATGATCTTTTTTATTTTGGAAAAATCCTCGGTACCTATGGGAATAAGGGAGGCCTGATGATTCTCCTGGATGTTGATGATCCGGGGAAATACCGAAAACTGGAATCCGTTTATGTTGATCTCGATCATGAACGGATTCCTTTTTTTATCGCTGCCCTGGAGTTTAAAGCAGGGAAGAAAGCCGTCATCTGGTTTGATGACGTTTACACCCCTGAAGATGCCGAGCCCTTTCGCGGGAAGAGATTATACCTTCCCCTCACGATGCTTCCCCGGCTCCGGGGCAAAAAGTTCTATTATCATGAAGTAACGGGGTTTCATGTGATCGATGAGCACCATGGCGATATCGGAGTCATCGAGACGATCCTTGAGCTGCCTGCGCAGCCCCTGTTCCAGATCCGGTCGGGTCAAAAAGAGATCCTGGTGCCTGCCACCGATGAGATCATTGTCAGGATCGACCGCCGCCGGAAAGAGGTCCGGATTGTTGCGCCCCCCGGCCTCATCGAACTTTACCTGTAACTTCTATGGCCTTTCGTTTCCGTCAGTTTATCGTTGAAGACGACCACAGTACCATGCGGGTGGGCACCGATGCCATGTTGCTGGGGGCCTGGGCTGATCCCGAAAACGCTCGTCATATCCTCGACCTGGGCACCGGGTGTGGCGTGTTGGCCCTGATGATGGCCCAGAAATCCACCGCCATCGTGAAAGCCGTCGACCAGGATGCAGAATCCGTAACCCAGGCCGGATCGAATTTCCGGACGAGTCCCTGGCGCGACCGGCTGACAGCCATCTGCACGACAGCTGAAACATATGCAGAGAACAACGAAGGAGGCTTCGATTTCATCATCTCCAACCCTCCGTTCTTTACTGATTCTCTCAAGTCTCCCTCCGCAAAACGAAACATGGCCAGGCATGCCGATGCTTCCTCCCGCGCCACCCTGCTCAGCAGTATCACCCGGTTGTTGAAAGCCGATGGACGGCTTGCCATGGTGATACCCGCAGAGGGATTCGGTGACTTCATGAGACTTTCCTGCACCGCCGGCTTTCCTGCACCGCCGGCATCCATCCCACCCGCGTGAGAAAGGTACGGTCATCCAGGGAGAAAGAGCCTGTCAGGGTCCTGGGGACCTTCAGAAAATCAGCCGCTATTGTCAGGGAAGAAGAGGATCTTATTATCTTTGAAGCACCGGGTAAATTTACCCGCGAGTACCTTGAAATAACATCAGCATTTCATCGTTTTTAAGACATGCACGACATCTTTTTGCATACAGCCACCGTCTTTATGGGTTTTTTCGCCATGATGAATCCTATTGGGAATCTTCCGGTTTATCTCGGGATGGTTCAGGAATACAGCAAGGCTGAGCAGCGGAGAATTGCCCTGAAAGCGTTGTTTTCCGCTTTCTTGATCATCGCGGTTTTCAGTGTGTTCGGGCATATCATCTTTGCCCTTTTCGGCATCACGATCCCTGCCTTCCAGATCGCCGGAGGCGTAATCGTTTTCATCATCGGATACCAGCTGTTAAACGCACGCGACGTGAGTTTCCACAAGGATACCTGCGAGAGACACCGGAAATCGGATCATGACAAAGAAGACATCGCCATCATGCCGCTGGGCATTCCCTTACTGGCCGGCCCGGGAACCATCTCTACCGCCATGAACTTTGTCGGTTCGCAGAAAGGCATGCTCAACACCGTCGTGGTGATCGGGGCCTTCGCAGTCATCTGCGTCATCACCTATTTTCTTTTTATCTCCGGAAAGAAAATCACCGGGATGATCAATCCCTCCTTTATGAAAGTGGTGTCCCGGATCATGGGGCTGATTCTGACCGTCATCGCCGTACAAATGATGATCAACGGGCTTGCCGGGGCTTATCACCTTGTTCTTAATAACGAAATTTGATTTTATTGCCATGAAATCCAACCTCATCTATTTACTGATATTTCTGCTCCCGCTCGTATCCTGCACCAAGGTCAACACCGAATACTGGCCGAACGGCAATGTAAAATCCACCGTTACGATGAAAGGGAAAAAGTACCACGGACCTGCTGTTTGGTATTATGAAGATGGTACCCCGCAGATGGAATGTACGTTTTCCGATAACCTGCTGGAAGGCCCATTGAAAAGGTATTATACCTCCGGGACGTTGAAAGAGGAAGTCTTTTATAAGAACAACAAAGCCGATTCCGTTTATAAATTCTGGAATCCGTCGGGCGGAATAACAAAGCCGATTCCGTTTATAAATTCTGGGATCCGTCGGGCGTCCTGCTGGTGATGTGCGGGTACAAGGACAGCCTGCAGGACGGGAAATACACCAAGTTTTATCCCAACGGTATCCACATGGTCGAAGGTACGTATGTAAAAGGGATGTACAACGGGAAATGGTTCTGGTACGATAATGAAGGGCTGGTTGTCAGCATCGGAGATTTTACTGCCGGAGCCGGAAGCGAGAAGGTATATAACGGTTCAGGGAAATTGATCCAGGTGATCCGTTTTAAAGATAACCTGAAAGAAGGAGCCGAAGAATTTTATGATTCGGAAGGCAGGATCACTGAGATCAGGTATTACAGGAAAGGGGAGTTGACGGGAGAGAAGAACCCGAAAAAATAATTGTAAAAAGGCTTGTTTATTCCTGATAATCAATTTAATTTTGCACTGTTATAGAATTCACATTGTTATTTGATTAACAACAATAATATCAATTTAAACAACTAAAAAAAAATCAAAATGAACATCGAGAAGATCATGCACGACCTGGAAATGAAGAATCCGGGTGAAGTGGAGTACTTGCAAGCCGTACGTGAGGTGCTTGAATCCATTGAAGAAGTGTACAATGAGAATCCTCAGTTTGAGAATGCGAACCTGATCGAAAGACTTATCGAACCGGATCGCGTTTTATCGTTCAAAGTCAGTTGGCTCGACGATAGTGGAAAAGTTCAGGTAAATCGCGGATACCGTGTGCAGTTTAACAACGCTATTGGTCCCTACAAAGGCGGTCTCAGGTTCCACCCGAGTGTTAACCTCAGCATCCTGAAATTCCTTGGTTTTGAGCAGCAAAGGCGGTCTCAGGTTCCACCCGAGTGTTAACCTCAGCATCCTGAAATTCCTTGGTTTTGAGCAGATCTTCAAGAACAGCCTGACCACCCTTCCGATGGGCGGTGCAAAAGGTGGTTCCGATTTCAACCCCAAGGGCAAATCCAACAATGAAATCATGCGTTTCTGCCAGGCTTTCATGCTGGAACTCTGGAAAGTAATTGGTCCCGAAACAGACGTTCCCGCCGGTGATATCGGAGTTGGTGGACGTGAAATCGGCTTCCTTTATGGAATGTACAAGAAACTGGCCCGCGAAAACAGCGGCGTTCTCACCGGCAAAGGTCTGAACTGGGGCGGCAGCCGTATTCGTCCTGAAGCCACCGGTTTCGGTGTTGTATATTTCACCAAAGAAATGCTCAAAACGAAAAATGAAACTTTCAAAGGCAAAACCGTTGCTATCTCCGGATTTGGTAATGTAGCATGGGGCGCTGTACAGAAAGCTACGGAACTCGGTGGTAAAGTTGTTACCCTGAGCGGTCCCGACGGATACATTTACGATCCCGATGGTATCTCCGGCAAAAAGATCGACTATATGCTCGAGCTGAGAGCTTCCAACCAGGATATCGTAAAACCGTATTCTTATGAATTCCCGGGCGCACAGTTTCACCAGGGCAAACGCCCCTGGGAAGTAAAATGCGATATCGCTATCCCATGCGCTACCCAGAACGAACTGAACAAAGAAGATGCCCAGAAACTGATCGACAATGGCGTTATGTGCATCTGCGAAGCCGCTAATATGCCCACCACTCCGGAAGCTATCGAACTGATCCAGTCGAAGAAGATCCTGTTCGCTCCCGGTAAAGCAGCCAATGCAGGCGGCGTAGGCACTTCAGGACTCGAAATGTCACAGAATGCTATGAAACTCAGCTGGTCAGCTAAAGAAGTTGACGAACGTCTCCATGAAATCATGTGCAACATTCACGAACAGTGCGTGAAACATGGTACCGAAAAAGACGGTTACATCAACTACGTAAAAGGCGCCAACATTGCCGGTTTCCTTAAGGTTGCCAGTGCAATGATGGATCAGGGAGTTATCTAATCCTACCCTTTTGAATACAGATCCTCCTCCGGTCTCCGGGGGAGGATTTTTTTTTACTTTTGTAAAAAATTGTCCGGACCAAATGGTATTTTCAAACCCGTTGTTTCTTATCGCGCTCGTCGCTCTCGCAATCCCAGTGTTGATCCATCTTTTCAACTTCAGGCGTTATAAGAAACTGTATTTTACCAACGTCCGTTTTCTGTCCGCTATCAAGCAGGAAACGAGAAAGAGGTCAGAGTTGAGGCAACTGCTGATCCTCCTCAGCCGTCTGCTGGCGATTGCCTGCCTGGTGCTGGCCTTTGCGCAGCCGTACATCCCCTCTCCTCTTCAGCAGAAAAAGCGTACCGGACAGCAGATTGTCAGCGTATATATCGATAATTCCTTCAGCATGGAATCCATCAACGGGAAAGGAAGCCTGCTGGATGTCGCTAAGATGAAAGCGCTGGAGATTGCCTCCGCCTGTCAGCCTTCCGACCAGTTCCTGCTGATCACGAACGATATCAATGTCAGGGAAAACATCCCCGTGTCGCGGGAAGAATTCACCGATATGGTCAAAGAAGTGGAACTGTCGCCGGTATCCGTCCCCCTCTCTTCTGTCCTCCTCCGCGAAAAAGAAACAGTCAGAAATCTTCATCCCGGCGGTCATACCATTTACCTCCTGTCCGATTTCCAGAAGACCACCGCCGACCTCAGCAGCCTGCCTCCGGATACCGTTGCCAACTACTTCTTTCTCCCATTGACACCCGGTAAACGGAACAATGTTTATATAGATACGGCATGGTTTGAATCACCAGTTCAGCAACCCGGACAGCCATCCGTTTTAAAAGTGATCATTCAAAATGCCGGCGAAGAAGATGTTGAAAAAATTCCCGTGAAGCTGATCATCGATGGAAAGCTTAAATCCGTGTCGGCTGTATCACTGGAAGCGGGAGCAAGGGCAGAGATACCCATGACCTTCACCAATGAGTCCGGAAAAACAGCATTGGGCAACGTGGAGATCACCGACAATCCCGTCATCTTCGACAATGACCTCTACTTTTCGTTTTCCCCTGTATGGTCACTCCCGGTCCTGGCCATCCATGGTGGTGACGACAGTCCATACCTTAATGCTGCTTTTGGGGCAGATTCAACGTTCATCCTCACCAATGTCCAGGAAAAGCGGATTGATTATTCTTCCCTGCAACGTTACCCGGTCATCCTGCTCGACGGTTTGAAAGAGATCTCCTCCGGCCTTTCGCAGGAGTTGTCGCGGTATGTCAGAAACGGAGGCAGCCTGATCATCTTTCCGGCCCGCGATCTTAACCACGAAAGCTACCGTTCGTTTTTTACGGCGATGGGGCTCCCTGTGTTTGGCGAAGGTGATACGGCAGCCAGGCGGGTGGATAAGATAGACCTGGAAAGTCCTGTCTTTTCCGATGTCTTTGAAAAGAATGCCTCCGGGAAAGTCGTGCTTCCCGAGAACACCGATCTCCCGACTGCTTTCTTCCATTTCCTGCTGACAGCTTCGGGCGGGATCAATGGCAAGGTGTTGCTCAGCCTGGAGAACAACGACCCCTTCCTGGCCTCTTTTACCAATGATAGGGGGCAGATCTACCTGTTCTCCTCTCCGCTCGATCCCGCGATGACCAACCTCCCCAAACATCCGTTGTTCGTACCGGTGATGTTTAAACTGGCCCTGCTCAGTCAGGCGCAACATCAGCTCTATTATTATACCGGCACCAATGATCCCTTGGAGATCCCGGGATTATTATACCGGCACCAATGATCCCTTGGAGATCCCGGGAGATTCTGTCCCGGAAAAAGAGTCCTGTAAGATCAAAAAATCCGATGGTACTTTTGAATTCATCCCGGAGATGCGAAATACCGGCGCCTCAATCCTTCTTTTCCCGCACAACCAGATACAGGAAGCCGGTCATTACCTTGTCGAAAGAAACGGCGTTCCCGGCACCGGCTTAGCCTTTAACTATCACCGGGCAGAATCCGATCCCCTGCTTCTTACCGGGAACGAAATCAAAACCATGCTGAGCAAAGACGGCATTCGTTACTTTGCGCTGTTAAAAGACAACAAAACCCCCATGACCACCCAGGTCAGTCAAATCATGCATGGTAAGCCGCTGATCAAGCTTTTCCTGCTTCTTTCCCTCCTCTTTATTGCAACTGAAATTGCGATTATTCGTATAATGAGGTAGTTAAACATTTTTTTACACTACCGTCCATTGAAAGAATAGTCCGCCATCCCCCTTATCCAATTAATGGACACAATTGTAAACTTTTTTTACACTTTTGTTAATAACTATTTTTCTTATAACCTGTATATCAGTCGTTTACGAGTTTGGCACAATGTTTGTATTAGGTTATTCAATCGTGTATAAATAAATAGACAGTGGTTGACAGAAGCAAAAAAAACAGAGGTATCTTTAACCAAACAAAAAGACAATATAGAAAACTAAATCAAATAAATACAAATAGGGAACACCTCAAAAACTAAAACACCATGAAAAACAGATTAAGCTTACTCGAATTGCACAACACGGAAATCAAAACGAACATGATGAGCAAAGTAAAAGGCGGAGTTGACATTAAATGCATCTGTACTACTACTAACCCATTAATCACTACCCGTCAAACCGGTGGATCTGCCGTTCTGTGTTTCTGCAACAGTTCTACAATCAGTAAATCTGTTCAAGATAAACCTACTTCTAATTAATTTCGCGACCTGGTAATTCGCGGATCAGCCCGAATCCCAAACAAGCGGGCTGATATTTCTATTATCTTTGCTCGTTAGCCTTTCAAAACGAGTTTAAAGTCATGATACATCCGGTGGTCTTTACATCCGAGAAGAAGAATGTATACCTGTACAGTCCCTTCCGAAACCAGATCACCCTCTTGCATCCGTTGGTCCGGTATTTATACAATGTGGATCGGGAAGAGGAGGGAAAATTAGCTTCACTGGCAGAAGAGACGTGCAAGAAAGGATTCTTTACCCTGGAAGGATATGGAGATTTCCCTGTTGAGGAGTTCCTTCATCACCATAAAAAATATCTTTTTCTGAAAGGAAAAGGATTCTTCCGGCCCCGGAAACGGATCAACCTCTCAGACCGTCTTTCCCCTGCCGTTATCAAAGACAATATCACGGGCATCAAGCAACTTATCTTTGAAGTAACGGAAGATTGCAACCTGCAATGCACCTATTGCACTTTTAGCAAGTTTTATGTCAATAAACCGCGTGCTTCACACGAACCCGATTTCCCGGAGATCAAAAAGACCCTCCAGTATTTTCTTTCCCGCCGGAAGCCGGGGTTGACATCCCCGCTGATCATCAGTTTTTATGGCGGAGAACCGCTGAAAAACATGAAACTGATCCGGCAGGTAGTTTCATTCTGCGACACCATTCCCAAAGATCAGTGCGGATTCCGTTTTTCGATGACCAGCAACGGGCTGTTGCTAAAAAAGGAGATAGAATACCTGGCCGCACATGACTTTGATGTCAGCATCAGCCTTGATGGCGACAGCGAAGCCGACACTTACCGCCGGCTGAAGAACAACCAACCCTCCTACCCGATTGTGGTCCGGAATCTGGAATACGTCAGGAAAAATTACCCGGCGTTTTATGAAAAGAACATCTCCTTCATGAGTGTCCTGCATAACCGGAATAATTTCGGGACACTGGAGAAGTTTTTCCGGGAAAAATACGGTAAAAGCACGCTGATGTCCGACATCAGTACCGTAGGGATCAACGAACCATACCGGGAAGAGTTCTATGCTACCTTCCTTGAAAATAAAAAGGACGACCGCAACGAGAAAGAGCCGATGAACTCATTGATGCTCAAGCATCCAAGGGTAAAAGAGGTAGCGGACGTGGTAGAAAAATACAGCGGGATGGTCTTCAAAAATCATTACCAGATGCTGAACAGAGGAAAGGATAATTCTCTGAAAAAGAAATACATACCAACTGCCACCTGCACTCCCTTTTCGATGCGTGCCTTCGTGACCACGGAAGGAAAAATCCTACCCTGCGAGCATATCAGCCGCGAGTTTGAGCTTGGCTCGGTCACTCCCGGGCAGATCAGCATCGACCGGACCCGGATATCAGAAATGTTCAACAACTATTATCAAAAAGCCAGGACATTCTGTGAAAAATGTTACCTTGCCAATAATTGCAAAGAGTGTATGTTCAATACCGGGATAGAAACAGAGAAACCGTCGTGTGAGTTTTTCATGAACCGCCAGCGGTTCTGCGAGTATCTGGCCCATCATTTTTCCATCATTGAAAACGATTACCCATTTTATCTAAAGATAGTCAACCATGCCTTCCGGAAAGAAGAAACCTGAATACTGGCTTTTTCTTGAGCCCTGTGTCATGGTTTCGCTCACGAACAATGCCGTCCTGTTTTACCATTCCTTGTCGGGAAAACGTTTTGAATCAGCCCTCACTCCCACTGTACAGAAAATCATCAGGGACCTGACAGAGCCTGACAATGGATATGTTACAGGACTGGATTCCGGTGACATGAATGAACCGGATGTGCAACAGCTGATCAATCAGTTGGAAAAATATTTCATGGGAGATTTGCTGAAGGCAGAATGGTCCGACGGGAAACCCGTGAATATCCTTCCGGAGCCATACTTCAAAAGCTATCTCACAAAAGAGTCTCTTCAACGTCAGGAAGTCAGGGAATCGTTGAATTACGACGATTACATTCATGAGCTGGATATTTATCTTTCCAGTCGTCTTCCCGCCGGCAGTCCGGATCCTTTTCCTTCGGCAACCCGGCAGTTTATTTTTCCCGGTGTTACAACCACTGACAACCAAGAGCTTTCCTGGTCTCATCTGGAACCATTTATCCGGCAGGTAACCCGATTCCGGATCACGCAGGTTCATCTTTCCGGGACGCACATTGAAACGTACCCGCACCTGGACGACTTGATGGATCTGTTGACCAATGCCGGAGTGCCGGTGAAACTTCATTTTCAGGCTGCCGGATTCCCGGATGGCCTGGCCGCGAAAATCCTGGCTTACCGGCGGGCGAAGATCGTCTTTCATTTTTCATATCCTATTGATTCAGACTCATTTAACAACCTTATAAACGACCTGATCTCCTCAGGGAAAATCAAACAATCGGAGTTCCGGTTTGCGGTATCCTCTCAGGAAGAGCTGGTCACTTCACGGCAGATCATCGCTGCGCTTCATCTCCCGAATGCATCGATCGATCCGTATTATACCGGAACCAACCTCGATTTTTTCCGCCAGGCCGTTTTCATTACCCGCGAGGATATCCGCAGTTCAAAACCTGATCAGAAAGAAGTATTTTCCAGGATCTCGGTGAACGAATCCGATTTCGGAAAATTCACCCTCCTACCGGACGGAAATGTATATGCCAACCTGAGCGATCCTCCGGTCGGGAATATCCTGAGCAATTCGCCCGAAGAGCTGATTCTGAAAGAACTGGTTGATGGGATCAGCTGGGGCAGAATCCGGAAAAAAGTAACACCCTGCCAAGACTGTCTTTATCACTTTTTATGTCCGCCCGTAAGTAATTATGAACTGCTTTTAAAGCGATTTAACTGCTGCGATGTCTTCGAAAAGTCATAGAGTCATGATCAGGACCTATCTCATCACCTCTTACCGGTTCATGGTCAAAGGGAAGACCTTTACGTGGCTGAATATCGGAGGGTTGACAGCAGGGCTGATGGCCTCATTCATTCTGTTGATTTTTACCATGAATGAGGTGAGCTATGATCGCTATCATCAACATGCCGACGATATATACCGGGTAGTAACCACGGACAATCACGGGAATCTGCATGCTTTAAGCGCTTACTCGCTAGCTTCCAACTTGCAAAGTCACTTTCAAGAAATTAAATCTGTCGCCAGGATCGCCTGGCCTTATCTCATCACCGGATCTGTTTTTGTGAAGGGAACTGACGTTTATTACAAAGAATCGTCATTTTATTGCGCCGACACACAATTTCTGAGACTTTTTGATGTAAAAATGCTCCGGGGAGATCTTGCCGGTTGTCTGAAAGGATCTCATTCGGTAATAATCTCAGACGAGACGGCCAGAAAATATTTTAAGAAGGAAAATCCGATTGGCCGTCAACTTCGTATAAAAACAGCTGGCATTGAATACGATCTGAAGGTAACGGGGGTTTTCGAGTCTTTCCCCCAAAATTCCACCCTGCAGATGGATTTTATTTCAGGAATGGAAGTTTTCCCCAATTTACTTTCCATGTTGATCGACTCAACCGAGTTGGCCAGGCAACTAAATTTCGAGCCAAATGTCGAGACATTTATCCTCCTGAATCATTCTGAGAACATTTATCAAATAACCGGGAAACTACATCATTTTATCCAGAAAAAAAACACCAATGCCACACTGACCGATCTCCGGTTTCAACCATTATGTGACATATACCTGGGCTCAAACCAGATAATTGATATGATTCATAAAAAGGGAAACCGGTCCTCCATGTACATATATCTTTCGCTCTCGCTTTTCGTTTTACTTCTTGCCGGCATCAATTACTCCATTCTCAGCACGGCCAGGTCGGCTCTCCGTTATAAGGAGATCGGGGTACGGAAAGTGCTGGGCGCCTCCCGGAGAGCCCTCAGCACCCAGATACTGACAGAATCGGTCCTGTTGACGTTCCTTTCATTCCCCGTCTCGTACCTGCTGATCGGTCTCGCAGAGCCGGTTTTGAGATGGATGTTCGGTTACCGGGTTGAAATATTTTCCTCGGAGACACTCATCCTGATTCCCATTTTTGCGGGTATTACCATTTTTATCGGTTTGATTTCCGGAGCGTATATTGCCTTTTATCTTTCCTCATTGAATCCCCTTCAGGCGTTGAAAAACAAGGTGTTTTCCCACCGGAAGATCAATCTCAGCCGGGTCTTTACCGTGTTTCAATTGCTCATTACCATTTCCTTGCTGATCTCCGTGATCATGATATACCGGCAGGTTCATTTCTGCACCCATCACAGCCAGGGGATTGATAAAAACAACCTGGCCATTCTTCTTTATGAACCGGAAGAATTCACCAGGTATCGGGAATTAAAGAAAGAGATCAGCGCCATCCCGGGAGTCATTGCCGTTTCGGGTTCGTCCATTATAATTCCGGACTTTGCCGTTCCCACCATTTCTGCTAAAAGCGGTAATTCGGGAAAGGAAATTAAACTGGAACCAATTATCGTGGATTCAGGCTTTTTCCAAGCTATGGGAATCTCCATACTGGAACCAATTATCGTGGATTCAGGCTTTTTCCAAGCTATGGGAATCTCCATCATTGCCGGGACTGATTTCGATCCGGCCGACTCCATGAAAAGCACGTATGCATACATCCTCAACAAAGAAGCTGCGAAAGTTTTTAATTTTACAGACATTACTGATGCCTCATTTGGTGGTTTCAAAGTCATTGGGATCGTTAACGATTTCAACGTTCATACCATGTACGACAAGATAAATCCCGTCGTCTTTTCGTATGATCCGGATGCATTGCGGGAAGTAGTGATCCGTTACAAGGAGGGCGCCGGCCCGTTGGTAAATGCCCGTATCGAAAAAATATGGAAATCCCTCGCCCCGGGGCAGGCGTTTACTTCCAGAGACTTTTCTGCTGAGACAAATCGGATGTATCAAAAAGAATTAGTGTTCGAGTACGTGGTTTTGAGTTTTACCATCCTGGCATTTATCATCATGGGAATGGGGCTGTTCGGGTTAGCTTTACTGATATCGGAACGGAAAACGAAGGAGATCGCCATCCGTAAAATATACGGAGCCTCCAACCGGCATATATTATCCGGGTTAATGAAAGAATTTTTTATCTATTCCGGAATTGCTTCTATCATCGCCATCCCGGTCACCATCATTCTCGGGCGAAGGTGGTTGAACACCTTCTATTACCGGGTGGATATGAGTTGGTGGATCTTTGTTATTGCCATTGCATCTGTCACAATTTTCGTATCTTTCATCATAGTGACACGGGCAATAAAAGTCATAAAAAAGAACCCGGTCAATGTCCTGAAATATGAGTAGGCGTTTCCCTGTATACCGGCAGCATGACACGGCCGACTGCGGACCGTCCTGTCTCAGGATGATTGCATCATCATACGGGAAGCATTATTCTCTTCAGCATTTGCGGGAAGAATGTCACATCACGCGCGACGGGGTATCGCTTTTGGGCATCAGCGATGCGGCTGAAGCCATCGGATTCAACACCCAGGGCTCAAGCCTGACGTTGACGCAACTCATTGAACAGGCTCCCCTGCCCTGCATTGCACATTGGGATCAAAACCATTTTGTGGTTGTTTATGATGTAAAACATCGCTTCGGGAAGGACTACCTGTATGTTGCCGATCCTGCGCGGGGAAAGATCAGGTATGAAAAAAACGCTTTCTTCTCCCATTGGCAGCCTGGTGCAGCCGTTGAACACGAGGGGAAAGGCATCTGTTTGTTGCTGGAGCCGGGGTCGTTGTTCCAGAGCCTCCCGGAGGATGCCCCATCCGGTTCGCGCATGAAATTCATCCTGGACTATTTACATCCGCACCGGAAATATTTTTTCCAGCTGATCCTCAGCATGGTCCTGGGAAGTCTCTTCATGCTGATTTTCCCCTTTCTCACCCAATCCATTATCGACGTTGGGATCCGGGATCTTGACCTGGGATTCATCTCGCTGGTGCTCGTTGCACAGCTGGCGCTCTTTACCGGGCAAATAACGGTTGAATTCATCCGAAGCTGGATCCTGTTGCATATCAGCACCCGGGTGAACATTGCGCTGATCTCCGATTTTCTGATCAAATTACTGAGGCTCCCCATTGGTTTTTTCAATTCGAAGAAGACAGGTGATCTGATACAACGTGTGCTTGATCATGACCGTATTCAATCTTTTCTGACCGTCAGTTCCCTGAACATTCTGTTTTCCGCATTCAACCTCATCATTTTCTCCATCATTCTTCTATTATACAATTATCTGATTTTCATAGTATTCATTGCAGGTACGCTCCTATATACCGGTTGGGTCAGGATTTTCATGAAGAGAAGAAGAGACCTTGATTATCAAAGATTTACGAATCAGGCAGAAAATCAGAACAATCTCATGCAGATGATCATGGGTATGCAGGAGATTAAGCTGAACAACTGTGAGAAACAAAAACGGTGGGAATGGGAGCGCATCCAGGCACGTCTTTTCCGGGTTAACATGAAAAGTCTGAGTCTGAACCAGTACCAGGGTGTCGGGGCGCTCTTTTTTGTCCGGACAAAAGACATCCTGATCACCTTTCTTTCGGCCTGGTTGGTGATACGGGGTGAGATCACGCTGGGGATGATGCTGGCCATCCAATATATTCTGGGCCAGCTAAATGCGCCGGTTGAAAACCTCATCTCCTTTACCCGGGAGGCGCAGGATGCCTCCATCAGCATGGAGCGGTTGGATGAGATCAAGTCATTGCGCGAGGAGGAACCCACGGGAGAAGAGTTTATGCAGGAGCTTCCCAAACATACGGCCATTCGGTTATCCGGTATCTCCTTCCAATACGAAGGGCCTCATTCTCCGTTTGTTCTGAAAGATGTATCGCTGGAGATCCCGGAAAAGAAAGTCACCGCGATCGTTGGTACGAGTGGAAGCGGCAAAACCACGCTGGTCAAGCTCATGTTGGGCTTCTACCGTCCTGTGACCGGGACTATTTCCGTGGGAGAAAGACCGTTGGAGCAGATCTCGCCATCGTTCTGGCGTAGCCGTTGCGGGGCCGTGATGCAGGATGGGTATCTTTTTTCGGATACCATTGCCAACAACATCGGGTTGGCAGACCATAAAGACGAAAGCCGGCTTCAGCGGGCTGTCCGGATTGCCAACCTGGAAGAGTTTATCACGTCGCTTCCTTTCGGATTTGACACCCGGATTGGTCAGGATGGAGGTGGTATCAGTGAAGGGCAGAAACAGCGCATCCTGATTGCCCGAGCCGTTCATAAGAACCCCGAATTCATCTTTTTTGACGAAGCCACCAACTCATTGGATGCCAATAACGAAAAGGTTATTATCGATAATCTCCAGGAATTTTTCAAAGGCAAGACTGTGGTGATTGTCGCCCACCGTCTGAGTACCGTCAGGAATGCCGATCAGATCGTCGTGCTGGATTCCGGCAGGATCACCGAGAAAGGCACCCATAATGAGCTGATTGCCAGGAAGGGAGGCTATTATAATCTGGTAAAAAACCAGCTGGAGCTGGGTTCATGACATGAAACAGGAAACCGAACATGGATATAGTCCGGAAGTAGCCGGGATCCTGACCCGGAAGCCAAGGTGGATTGTCCGCAACGGGACGCTTCTTGCCGGGTTGGTTTTTTTGGTCGGATTGTTTATTACGACGCAAATTCCCTACCCTGAAGTATTGAATTGCGAGATGGACGTCGTCAGTCCATCACTTGACTCCGTAGCCACCCGGTCCGTCGAAGGGATCATCCGGTTACCGTCGGGATATGCATCCGTTGTCAGACCCGGAATGACGGCCAGGGTTATCCTTCCTGATGAAAAGAGAGGGAATCCGGAGAAAATAGATGGAAAGATCACCTGTTTGTTTACCAATTCTTCCACAAACTTTTTTTCGGCGAAAGTCGTTCTTCCTTCAGACGGGGAACAGGTAAAATCGATGATGCGTTCCACCCGGGTCAATGTGCAAATCATCGTTGGAAAGACCTCGTTGTTTCAGGAGATCTTTCAACCCATACTTTCCCTTTTAAGCAGGGATCAGATGTAATAACAGAGAGCAAACGACATGATAAGAACCATCGGGCTGACGAAAATTTTCAGAGCAGAAGACGTTGAGACAACGGCCTTAAAAGAAGTAAATTTCCATGTGGACGAAGGAGAGTTTGTCGCCATCATGGGGCCTTCCGGTTGTGGAAAATCGACTTTTTTAAGTATTCTCGGCATGCTTGACACCCCCACCAGCGGGGAGTACTTGTTTCAGGGAGTGAATGTGGCGATGTTCAGTGAGAAACAGCGTTCGTTGATCAGGAAGCAGAAGATCGGTTTTATCTTTCAGAACTTCAATCTGATCGATGAGCTCAATATTTATGAAAACGTGGAACTCCCGTTGATATACATGGGCGTGCCGCTGAATCAACGCAAAGAGAAAGTCACCGCCGTTCTTGAATACCTGGAGTTGAATCACCGCCAGAAAAGTTTCCCTGTTCAGCTTTCCGGCGGGCAGCAACAGCGTGTTGCTGTAGCCCGTGCGCTGGTATCCGGGCCGTCGCTGATCCTGGCCGACGAACCTACCGGTAACCTCGATTCCCAGCATGGAGAAGAAGTCATGAAGATGATGGCCAAGCTGAACGAATCAGGTACCACCATCGTGATGGTGACCCACTCGCAACGTGATGCCGAATACAGCAGCCGTTTGATCAATCTTTTTGACGGACAAATTGTTACTGAGAAATTCTGATCAGATCTTGATCGTAAA
>Ga0209099_1001776_pt1 | contig 20610 bp, 15 predicted proteins | sample AD_JPNHW2_MetaG_FD_184430 | JGI IMG/M metagenome (GOLD analysis project Ga0209099, IMG submission 184430) | Active sludge microbial communities of municipal wastewater-treating anaerobic digesters from Japan - AD_JPNHW2_MetaG (SPAdes) (version 2) | ecosystem: Engineered > Bioreactor > Anaerobic... | reverse complement strand
AATGTGAAAGTGTTTATCCTTTCGGGCAATATCTGCATTTTATTCCGAAGAATGTCAACATCTTAATAGATACACTTTCAGATACAATACATGAAAGTCATCCGGAAGCTGAGGTTTTTCAGGTCAAACCCGACATAGAAGATTGTTTTATTAACCTGATGAAAGAAAAAAAATGAACGGCACCGAACCCATCATAAAAGTTAGAGACCTTGTGAAAAAATTCGGCAATTTCACTGCGAACGACCGTCTCAGTTTTGATGTATTTAGGGGTGAGATATTTGGCTTTCTGGGTGCTAACGGTGCAGGCAAGACCACCGCGATGAAAATACTGTGCGGTTTGTCGAAACCCACATCAGGAGAAGCCCACGTTGCCGGATATGACGTTTATCGCGAGCCCAACAAAATAAAAAATTGTATCGGCTACATGAGCCAGAAGTTCTCGCTTTACGAAGACCTTACCGTTAAAGAAAATATCAGGTTCTTTGGCGGCATTTATGGGATGGATCGTAAAAAAATAAAGATCAAGAGCCAGCAACTGATAGAAAAACTTGGACTGACAGATGCTGCCGATAAACTTATTGCCGACCTGCCGCTGGGATGGAGACAAAAACTTGCCTTTTCCGTGGCATTGGTTCATAGCCCGGATATTGTGTTCCTTGATGAGCCTACCAGCGGCGTCGACCCTATTACCCGGCGGCAGTTTTGGGCGCAGATCTATGAAGCAGCCAGCGAGGGTGTGACGATTTTTTTAACGACACATTATATGGATGAAGCAGAGTATTGCGACCGCGTTTCTATCATGGTTGACGGACGAATTGCGGCATTGGGTGCACCAAAAAAATTGAAGGAACATTTTGAGGCTGAAACGATGAATGAGGTGTTTATTAGTTTGGCAAGAACAGGAGTAAATGAAACTTGAGAGGATTTAGAAGAAGAGGAGGTTTTAGTTGTATATGGTAAAGGGGAGGATGGTAAAGGGGAGGGCAGTAGAGGGTAGCATGGTAAAGGGTAGGGTGGAAAAAGGCAGAATGGTAAAAGGTCTTTGAAAATTATAAAAAACAAAATACTTTTAATTTAAAACCTAACATTATGCATTTTTTTAAAGATTTAGAAGTCTGGAAATTATCAATGGTACTTATTATCGATATTTATAAAACCACCGACACATTCCCTGCAAAAGAACAATTCGGATTGACATCACAGATCAACAGGAGCACCGTATCCATAGCAGCAAATATTGCCGAAGGATGTGGCAGAAACACCACGAACGATTTTAATCGTTTCCTCGACATCTCTCTTGGTTCAAGTTTTGAATTGGAAACTTTAATTATGGCAGCACAAAATATCGGATATCTGTCTGAAGAGAAAAGCATATCAATAATAAATAAAATCCATTCCATTTAAAAAATGTTATATGCCTTGCGCAGATCAACAAACAAACCAAGATAAAACATAAACTCCGATGAACAACACAGCAACCCACCTACTCCCCCTTACCTTACCTTACACTTATTACCCTTTACCCTTTACCCTCCTACCATCTACCCTCCTACCATCTACCCTCCTACCATCTACTCTCCTACCATCTACCCTCCTACCATCACCCTATCCCCTCTAACATGAAACACTTCCTCGGATTTGTAAAAAAAGAATTTCACCATATCTTCCGCGACCGGCGGACACTGATAATTTTGTTCGGCATACCCGTAGCTCAGATGCTGCTTTTTGGATATATTATCACCACGGAAGTAAAGGATGCCCGCATCGCCATTCTCGACCATTCGAAAGATGAGACCACCCGCAAGATCATTGACAAACTCGCTTCATCAGGATATTTTATTATCGCCCAATACCTCAGCAATGAACAGGAAATAGAAGCAGGTTTCAGACAGGGAGTAATAAAAGAGGTCGTAGTTTTTGAACCGGATTTTGCCAAAAAATTACAAAATGAAAAGACGGCCTCCGTCCACCTGATCGCCGATGCTTCTGATGCAAATTCAGCCAACCTTGTTGTAAATTACACCGGGGCTGTCATCAACGATTTTATTGCCAGGGAAAACGCGTCATCGGCCCTACCCCTTCAGATCATCACCGAGCCCCGTATGCTTTACAATCCGGAGCTCAAAGGGGTTTATATGTTCGTTCCAGGGACCATGGCCATGATCCTTGTACTGATATGTGCCCTGCTGACCTCGGTAAGCATCGTGCGCGAAAAAGAACTCGGAACCATGGAAGTACTTCTTGTCTCGCCACTCAAGCCGTTGCAGATCGTTTTAGGTAAGGTGACGCCATACATTTTTCTTTCTTTTGTCAATGTAATCACCATATTGTTGCTGAGCAATTTTGTTTTCGGCCTGCCGGTCAGGGGGAGTATAACATTACTTCTGGCAGAGAGCTTTCTGTTTATATCGCTGGCATTGTCTCTCGGCATCCTTATTTCTTCTTCCACAAGCAGTCAGCAGATGGCCATGGTAGCTTCCATGCTTGGGCTAATGCTGCCCTCCATATTGCTTTCAGGCTTTATCTTCCCCATCGACAATATGCCCGGATGGATACAATGGATATGTTATATAAATCCATCAACATATTTTATCATCATATTGAAAAACATCATGCTTAAAGGTTTAGGATTCATGAGTGTCTGGAAAGAGACGGCTATCCTGGCTGGAATGACATTGTTTTTACTGGTGGTCAGCACAAAAAAATTCAAAGTCCGCCTCGGCTGAAAATAACGACATAACAATGAGAACCATACTGTTCATATTACAGAAAGAATTCATACAGATACGGCGCAACCGTATGATGCTTCCTGTGATTTTTATCATTCCGCTGATACAACTGCTCATTTTGGTCAATGCAGCCAATATGGAAATGAAGCATATAAAAATCTGCATTGTGGACAACGACCTGAGCACCTCTTCGAGGTTTATCACAGGAAAATTCAGCAATTCAAAATTTTTTGCCGTACAAAGCCATACCTTCAACATGGAACATGCCCAACAGCAGATAGAAAATGGCCGTGCCGACATGGTGCTTCATATTCCGTCAGGATTTGAACGGGACCTGATACGCGAAAATAAGGCGAAGGCCCAACTGCTGTTCAATGCCATCAACGGCACGGTGGCCGGTATAAGCAATGCTTATGCCTCCCAGATCATTGCAGGCGCCAACCGCGAGATCATCATGGAATGGTATGGAAATCCTAAAACCCAGGCCGGGTCGGCAGCAATCAATATCATTCCATCCTTTTGGTACAATCCCGACATGAATTATAAAATCTTTATGGTGCCGGCCATTCTTGTGTTGCTGGTTACCCTCATCGGAATGATGCTGGCTACACTAAACATTGTCAGAGAAAAAGAAATGGGGAATATTGAGCAGATCAATGTTACGCCGATACGGAAAATTCATTTTATTACCGGCAAGCTGCTTCCTTTCTGGATCATAGCCCTGGTGATGCTTGCCATTGGGTTGCTTATCGGGAAACTGATATATAACATCCCCATGCTCGGAAGCCTGCCACTCCTCTTTGTGGTGGCGGGCATATATCTGCTGGTTATGCTTGGTTTCGGGCTGATGATCTCAAACAGCGCTGCCACGCAGCAACAAGCTATGTTTGTCATGTTCTTTTTCATACTCATTTTTATCATGATGAGCGGTATCTTCACCCCTACCGACAGCATGCCGCACTGGGCACAGAACATCAATTACCTCAATCCGGTATCCTATTTCATGCGGATTATCAGGATGATACTACTCAAAGGTTCCGGGTTTACAGATATCTACAGGGACTTCCTGATACTACTCGGGTATGGAATAACAGTAATCACTTTTGCAGTGATACGGTACAGAAAAGTTTCGTAACAGGGTTCGAAATTCCCACAAAATCAGGTGTTAATAAAATATTTAAAAAAAATAGTTGCTATAATCCAAAGTTGTTGTACCTTTGCACTCACAAACTGCGGGATGGAGCAGTGGTAGCTCGTCGGGCTCATAACCCGAAGGTCATAGGTTCGAGTCCTATTCCCGCTACTAACACGGACTTTTCGGTTTTTTTACTGGAAAGTCCGTTTTCTTTTACCCCCAAAATTTTTAATTTTGCAAAACCTTTCATGTTCGTATTTCAGTTGGGCATGTATTATTGGAGTACCTGAACCTTCATAAAAATATTTGTCAGGTAACTACGGGTATTTACCTGACATTTTATATCTTTGTATCAAACTTGCTTTTCAATGAAAGTTACTGATATTATTAGCGATAAGATTAACCGGCTTCCCCTTGGCTATGTTTTCACCTACAATGATTTTAACATCACGGCAAATAATATAGAAGCTCTTACAAAAGCCCTAAGCCGTATGGTAAAAGATGGACGGCTCAGAAAACTTTCACCAGGGAGATTCTATAAACCCCGGCTATCTGATTTTGGTGAATTGAAACCTGAAATTTATCAGGTAGTAAAAGACCTGCTGGAACAAAACGGCAAAATCACGGGTTACCTTACCGGGTATTCAGTTTATAACCAACTTGGACTTACATCACAAGTTTCAAATATTATTCAGGTTGGGTCTAATGAATTGAAAAAAAACATGAACCGTGGATTGTTTAAAATCCGGTTTATTAAACAAGCAAACAAAATAACGAAGGAAAACATACCATTACTCCGGATACTCGATGCAATTCGTTTCATAAAAGAAATACCGGACGCTGCTATAGAGCAATCTTGCAAAACCGTTATTATGCTTATAAAAAAATTAAATAAACAGGACCGCATTGCATTTCTTCGCCTGGCAAAAAAATATAATCCTGCTACACGTGCTTTGGCTGGCGCTATCTTTGAAATTTGTTACGGAAAAAAATCCGCTGATGCGATTTATTCAACATTGAATCCGTCATCTGAATATAAGTTTGGCATCTCAGAAAACATATTGCCAAACAAACAAAAATGGAATATCCTATGATACTACATAAAGATATCGCTTCATTTACAGCTGCCATTCAGACAGCCTCAGAGCGATTACAAATCCTGCCTGTTTTCATCGAAAAAGATTATTGGATAACATGGGTATTAAAACGTCTTTCTCTGAGTAAATTCAATGATAATGTAGTTTTTAAAGGAGGCACTTCTTTGTCAAAAGCGTACAAATTGATTGATCGTTTTTCAGAGGATATTGATATTGCTGTCCTGAATGTTCCTGTGTTATCAGGCAATCAGGTAAAGAATCTTATCCGTGATGTGGAAAAAGATATTTCAGCCGGCCTTTCAGAAATCCATGAACACCCCGGAACAAGCAAAGGTTCCCTGTTTCGGAAATCATATTACACGTATCCTAAAACCGGGGATAACCGTTTCTATCAGGGAATTTCCAACAAGCTGATTATCGAAATAAATTCTTTCGCAAATCCAATCCCCTTCGAACAATGCGAGATTTTTAGCCTTATTGGCAAGTCACTTTCCATGAGTAATCAAAATACTCTGATTGAAAAATATGAGCTGATGCCTTTTATGGTCAATGTTCTCGAAAAAAATCAGACATTATTGGAAAAACTTGTTTCATTATTCAGGGTTTCATTTGAAGCAGATGCCGTATCTGGCATATCTGTTAAAATCCGTCATTTTTATGATTTATATTATCTTCTCCGTGATAATAATTGCAAGGTATTTGTCAACTCAAAAGATTTTCCGGATCAATTCTCCGCTTTGTGGGATCACGATCAGGAAGCATTTGATGAACCTATTTCATGGAAAAATAAATCTATTTCTGAATCTCCGTTATTCCTTCAGTTTCACGATTTATGGGAAGCAGTTAAATCCACATACAAACGTGAACTTTCGGCCCTGGCGTATACTGAAATTCCTTCAGAAAATAAAATTTCAGAAGCATTCATATACATAATGAATAAATTGCGTCCATGATTTGCCATGTAGTGTCAAATAATTTTTAATAGTCTAATTTTTCTATTCCTTTGAGGCTATACATTGCTTTCAAACCATTAATAAAATGGTTCGATTTTAGTCCTATTGAGGCTACTAATAGAAAAGCCGCATCGCTTATGATGTGGCTTTTTGTTTATGGAGAATTTCTACACCTATATTTTATTCTCTGCAGCCCATGATAAAATTGGATCAATCGGAAATGTTGAGGAGATAGAAATTAAACAAACATCAAAATGCGATAACGGCAACAAAAATTAAAAGCCCCGTTTTGGCGGGGCTTTTAATTAAAACATGGCCTGAGCAATCAGTGTTTTAATAAAGTAATCTTGCCTGTAAACGCATCTTCATTAGTCGTCATTCTGTAAATATAAATTCCTGATGGCAGGCCTGCACCATCAAACACAACGCGATATTCCTGTCCTCCCGTAACGGTTCCTTCGTACAACTGGGTAATCAACTTGCCTGAAACATCAAACACATCCATCTTCACATGATTGTCTTCCGGAAGAGTAAATACCAATGTGGTCATGGTCTCAAAAGGATTCGGATAACTGTTTATAACCACCCCCTGACTATTCAACTGATCATCAGCAGCAAAGGATTGAGCTTTCGGAAAAAGGCAGTTGTTGCAAACATCACCAAGATACCAACTGCTGTTTTTTCCGGAATGTACGCATTCCGCAAGGAACATTCCTTTAAACACTGCCGTACGGCCTTTAGAGTCTGCAATATGCATATGATGTTTTACAGTATCCTTACTCTTTTCTGAACCCAGATAAAACACGCCGTTGACCAGGGCGCCACCATCAAGATGTACGTCGTCGTCAATATAGAATAGGACAAAGTTTTCATCCGGATTGATGTTGATATTTTTATTTCCGTCCAGTTTATCGTTCATCCTGATTTTAGTACACGGTAATGGAAATTGCAGGGTAGCCCCATCATCCATCTTAATACCTTTTTCAATATCGATCACCGGCTGAGTAAATATGGCCGTAGCATTCTTACCCACCTTAACTTCGCGGTATATGTCAAGTGAAAGAGTCATAGTAACATTATCGGGGATGTGAACATTAATACCTGTATTATTTCCGGCATATGTTTCAAATACCGGCCAGGCCACTGCCGGAGAAGCATTGTATGTATTGGTAATCACACTGGAATTATCAATATGAAAATGCTGCGCCTTGGCAAAGGTTCCGGGTGCTGTTACGAAAGAAAATTTCTTTGCCTCCAATTTGTCGCTCTTGCCCTGCTTTACGCCCAGGCCGCCACTGTTAATAACAGTGCCTTCGAGTTTAATATGGTTGCGTGTCAGCATCAGGTACGAAGATAACAATTCTGTCTCGTCAAAAGAAAGGTAATACTGTGCTGATGCCTGGCATCCCCATGCATTGGTGACGGTAACGCTAACCCATGTATTATTGTAAGTCACATCGAAGAACGACTCTGCGGATACGCCGCCATTCGACCAGAGGTAAGCTACGGCATTAGAACCACTAACATTTGCTGTGAGCATCATTCCTTCGCCCTGACAAAATTCAGGCAACAGGTCTGCACTGATTTCAACGGCAATCGGAGGACTTAGCGTTACCACCTGCACGCAGGTGCTGGTATTTCCATTTGTATCGGTGGCGGTATAGGTCACCAGGTTTTCACCCACGACAAACTGGCCGCGGTCGCTGGTAATACCGGTAACCCCGCAATTGTCTGTAGCCGTAGCAAAGCCAATGGGATCTCCGGCATTGGGATAACACAACGTAACAGCAGGCGGACAAACAATCACCGGCGGCTCGGTATCGTTAACGGTTACTGTAAAATCGCACTCCGCCATATGGCCGGCTCCGTCAACAACTAAAAAACTATTAACGGTAGTACCAACCGGGAACACCTCACCGCTGGCCAGCCCTGCTGTTTGTGTGAGCGTTTGTCCCGGGCAATTATCAGAAGAACCTACGTTATAGTTTACCACTGCCCCGCAAATACCCGGATCATTAACTGTTATGACATCCTGCGGACAGTCTATTTGAGGCGCTTCAGCATCAATAACGGTAATAGTAAAGAAACAAGTATCGGCACCACATTCATTGTAAGCTATTGCCGTAACAATAGTGCTGCCCACCGGAAAAAATCCTCCGGAAGGATGAGAAAATGTTACCGTTATCGGACTCTTCGTATTTATTATATCTTCGTTATAAAAGACGATGGCGCCACATTGCCCGGAATCATTATTTACAATGATGTCTGGAGGACAAGAGATGACGGGAGGAACACAACATGCCGACACATTGACAACCACATCAACCGTTGTGCTTGCCGGGGGCGTATAATTATCCGTTGCCGTAAAGGATATCACGTGAGTGCCTTCGTTACAAGCCGATCCTAATATTGTCACATAGGCAGTAGAAACACTACCATTGGTAATATTGACATTGGTGTTGCACAAGCCACCGGTATTAACGGTGGTACTTACCGACTGGCCCACTTCCGGGGCTATAAATGTCAGTAAAAAGCTTCCTGTATCACCGCAGGCAATGTTAATCGTATTGTTGGGAGGCAGCCCGCTCACCGAAGGAGGTTGATTAATTAGCGAAGTCACATTAAAATAAAAACATTGGTTATCCAGATAATCTATTCCGTCGGTATTATCGCCAGGGCCGTCGTAAGCGTTGCCGGGGACTCCGAAACGTCCGACCTGAACATAATGTATGCCATCGCCTTGATTAATACCGACATTGGCGGGAGAACCATAAAATCCTCCGGAACCGCCCGAGGCACTGCCTGTGGTCCATTGCATATCGCCATAAAAGAAAGCGACATTGTTGCCAATCCCTATGATAGGATCGAGGCCATTGGTAATAATCAATTGAAATGTATTTAACTTATCGGTTTGATAACTATAGTATCCCACACCATCCCAGGTTACTATCAGGTTCGTAGGATTGATTTGGTAGGTGGTAAGGGCGCTGCCGACCGGACGGGTATCCACATCCGACCAGAATGCGGCCACCATCGGCATACTCATTGGAAAACCAGTGGCTGTGTAATAATAGTATGGCCCTGTAAACGTAACATTGCCGTTATTATTTATCCATACCTGATTATACAATGTGCCGTACAGATCAAAACTGAAAGGCAGCGTAAACGGCCCTATAGAAGCATCATCATTTGCATAAAATGAGCTGTAGGAACTATCAGGATGGAAATAGCAGGTGCTCTCATCAGGCAATTGTCCGGGAGAATGCATTACTCCTGATTTGTTCATATTATCCATAGGCGGTGTTACCTGAGCAGATTTTGCTGCATCATAATTCGGATCCTGCGAAGGATCGGTAATGGTTTGTGCATTAAGGTAAATAATGCCCCCAAATAGCAAATAAACACTCATAACAAATTTCAAAATAACTGTAGGTTTCATAATTATGGGTTTTAGTTAATTAATAATTTGATAATGGCTCTGTTCAATTAGGTATTCTATTTGTTTATTTTCCATAGGCAATAAGTTTTATGATTTATAATTATTTAATAATTTATTTTATATTGTTTCGTCACCGATTTAATAAATCAACATTTTTTCTGTTTTTAACACAATAACAATTTTTTAGCAACAATAAAAATTAAATGTTTTTTAATCAAAAAAGATAACAAATATACAAAATATTATTACTAAAATCAAGCTAATTAAACATTATTTTACATTTGATTCACATCTTACAATCGGGAACCACCCACTTTTTCGCCAAAATCTGATTAATTGTTAAAAGGAAATTATAAAGCCCCGATAGGAGAGCACCCTAAACGCTTGACATTAAAACGAATACACCCCGGCAAACGCGAATTTGCAACACCTAAAACAGGAATAAAACACCATAAAATCCCGAATGCCAAACATCAGCTATTCTTCCGATGCAGGTTAAACACTGATCCCGTAATAGAAAATTCCTAATGCGTAGCATTTGAGATAGTATAAATCAGGATAAAAGACACCAATTGTTTGCATCTTCATATTAACTGAGAGCTATTGCTTTTTGCAGTTTTTTTCAATTTGTGCGGCAGCATCTTTTTCGCCAGTATTTGATCCGCCGCGGCGGATTGAAATACCATCTTTGAACAGGCTACAGTAAAATAACAAATTTTGAATTTTGCCTGCAGGCATGCCAGACAAAAGCAAACGTACGGGAAGTTGCCGGCTTATTTTGAATTTTTATATACGGCATCAGATATTTTCACTGCTTTGTTTTCGGCCAGCGACTGAAGCTGATGCTGATATTTAAAATACAAAAGATGTTCGTTGAGTTTAGACGCTTCTGCCTGGTATTTTAAGCTTACTTCATCCCCTCTTTTATCCAACAGAAAATAATAGACCTTGTGTTGTTCATGAAGCAAAATATCGGAAATACTTCTTTCGGATACTATTTCATTAAACAAAAGTTCCCGCATCACTTCAATATTTTGCGGATCAAGCACTTGTTTTATTCTTGCATTAGTATCAAGATTTACGGGCGCCAGCAACCAGATTTTCATCCATTCATCGTTTACAAAATCATCGAATTTCCAGCCAAAAGCAGTGCAAAAATATTCATAGATTCGTTTTACGGCATCCCGTTGTGCAATCAGTCCTAACAAATCAGACTGCGGCTGAAGCCAGGTCCTGAACTTTATTTTGCATAAGGCATATCCCATAATTGCCCCGGAAAGCAATACAGAAGCTGTCATACGCGACATAAACCGGTAGTTATATTGCTGATTTTCTTTAATGGCAATATCCGAAAGACAGGCCAGTTCTTCATCACAAACTGCCTGATTACAGATTTGAATAAGTTTTTGCATCTGCTTAACAAGGCCGTCATTGAAAGGATCACTGGCAGCCAGTATGGGTTCATAAATGTCAAGTAAATCTTCCGTGACAATTTTCCAAAGCAGCCCTTCCTTTTCTAAAATCATATTCATTTCCAGAAGATCGTCAGTACGCCCGGCTACATCAAAAATAGCTTCATAAGCTTTTTGGGCACGTAAACGGAAACCGCCATTAAGCACCGCATTATAAGACGCTCTGTATTGTTCCAGAAATTCCTTCACGGAAGGCAATTTCTTTTCAACAGTATCAAAACTTCCTTCAGCATTTGCCTCCGAAGGCATTGGTGTAGCAGCCCTGGCAACTAAATCAGCGTACTTTTGCTGTAAACCGCCTGCGGAAAATTTTGTCATAAAATCCATGACATCAGAACAACTTTTGCCCAATGAATCCAAGTCGGCAATAAAATTTTTTATATCATTTTTTAAATTTTCATCGCTCAGGGAAAAAGCTGCAAAAACGCCGGTATAACCTGTAATGGTTTGTTGTATAAAAGCATCCATATTAATACTCCTCCTGCTCGTTTAACAAAAATTCATAGTTACCATTGACATCTTTTGGCGGAACAGCCATAAATACAGACCTTTTGCTCTTCGCCTCTTCCCGTTTTCCAATATCCTGAATTTCTGCTTTTTTGGATTGAAGTATGCGCCATGCCTCATCGGCTAAAGACTTCAAAGCAGATTCTTCGGCTTGTTCCACCCCGTATTTATGAAATAATACCAGTACCTCATCCACCCACCCGGCATAAGCAGCATCATCAAGACCGATATGATTTCTAAAATATGGATCTTGAGAGACAAGGGTAAAATTAGTATTTAATGCCAGTAGTTTTTTTTGATTTTCGCGCATATTGTCGAGGCTGGATTTATAATTTAAATCGTAAATATTGGCGGATTTGTGTGTCAGATAGTTCATGAAAATTTCGTAAAAGGCATTTAATATGTTGCTTTTTCTTTGATAAAAATCTGTCACGCGCTGATTATAACCGGCGTCGTACATCGCCAGAATGTTTTCCTTTACTTCATCATATTTGTCCTGATATATTTTTGCAAGTTCAGGAAAGCTATTTTGCTCCGCAGCCATTTTTAGTGCCAGCATTTTATCTAAAAACATGGCTTGTGCAGGAGAATCATAATAACCCCCGCTTTTCATTTTTGTTTGAATTTCTTCATAACCGGTGCAGCTTAAAACAAGCTCCTTTATCTCTTTGAAAACCCGCAATTGATTTGGTGATTTCCCGGTCTTCCCGAATTTATCAATCAGAAGTTGATAGTATTCTGCCGTTTTGTTGATTTGATTCATGCAATTATATTTTGAGATATGTTATGATCACTTCTTTAGTATCATACTCATTTTACAATACGAAATAAAATATGATATTCCGGACAATAGCTTTTTAATTGCTATCGTTTTTATCAAGTATTCTTAAAAATAAAACTCCTGCTCTTTATATTATGTGCTATCGTTATTTGCAGTTTTTCTCAATTTGCAGGGCAGCATCTTTTTCGCCAAAATCAACGGCGTTTTTAAAATCCAGGCATGCACCGTCTTTCTGGCCTGTTTCCATCCTGACCAATCCCCTGTTATAATATGCCGTTGCATATTGTGAGTTATTATCTATGGCTTTGGAATAATCTTCAATGGCGCCGTTAAAATCCTTTAGGTTATACTTAGCCACTCCCCTGTTATTATACGCCTCTGCATATTGCGGATTGATTTCTATGGCCTGAGTATAGTCGGCTATTGCGCCCTGGTGATCTTTAAGTTTCGCCTTTGCCAGGCCTCTGTTATAATAGGCCCTGGCAAACTTCGGATTGAGCTCCGTGGCTTTGGTATAGTCGGCAATTTCCCCATTGATATCGTCAAGATTGTTTTTTGTTAACCCCCTGTAATAATATGCCTCTGAATACAGCGGGTCGATCGCTATAGCGCTCGTAAAATCTGCACTGGCCCCACTGTAATCGAGCATATCATACTTTGTTATACCCCTGTTATAGTATGCCTTTGAATCCTTTGGGTTGTGGGCTATCGCTTGGGTAAAGTTCTCAATGGCAGCATTCTTGTCCTTAAGATTGTATTTGATTACCCCAATGTTATAATATGCCGAGGCATATTTGGGATCATTCTCTATAGCTTTTGTATAGTCTTCGACTGCGCCGGCATAATCTTTTAAACTTTCCTTTGCCAGCGCCCTGTTGTAATAAGCCGAAGCAAACTTTGGATTAAGGGCTATGGCTTTATCATAGTCGGCAAGTTCGCCGTCGTAGTCCTTGAGGTTATATTTTGCCAAAGCCCTGTTATAATATGCAGAAGCATAATCAGGCTTATTTTCTATAGCCAGGTTATAATCGGCAATGGCGCCGCTGTAGTCTTTGAGTTTATACTTTGACAACCCCCTGTTATGGTATGCCAGCGCATACTTCGGGTCAATCTCCAGGGCTTTGGTATAGTCAGCCAGTGCACCGCTGTAATCCTTTGAGCTATATTTTGTCAATCCGCTGTTATAATAGTTAACCGCTGTTTGCCCAAAACCGTCTTTTGAAAAAAATATAAAACTGAATATCAGAGATATTGACAAGGCAACACTTTTCTTCATTTGATGTTATTTTAATACGGTTGCAATTTACAAAATTTTCCGGAAAAGATTTCAATAATTGCGCTACTCGTTTTATCAGTGAAATTAAATTTCTTTTTTATCGCTGATAAAAATGTCATACTTTTGTTTATTGGTGTATTTTCATATTGATTTTTGCAATTATCATGTGGCTGAATATCTACGATCAAAAACAATACAGATGGAAAAATTAGTTGATCTGTTTCACAAAAAAGAAAGATTTCTGCTTGGCATCGAATTGGTTGGCACACGCGGAATAATACAACAGGAAAATGGCCAGAAGTTAATCACGCTTGTTGAAGAATTATGTAAGATTCCCGATGTCGATTGGATATCCTTCACGGATAATGCGGGCGGGAACCCGATGATCTCACCTGAAATTCTTGGCAGGAAAGTTCACAGTATGGGCAAAAATGCAGTCATTAATATCACCTGCAAGGACAACAACCGGAATGCGCTGGAGAGTAAGGCCTGGCAATATGCCAGCGAAGGGTTCGACAACCTGATGGTGCTGACGGGAGATTACCCTATCGACGGATATAAAAACCCCGCACTGCCTGTTTTTGATATTGATTCTGCCGGACTGCTGAAGATGCTTTCGGATATGAATAACGGCCTTGTCATCAAAGGAAAAAAACCCGGCACGACTGTTACGCTCGACAAAACCGGCTTCACCGCCGGATGTACGGTTTCTCCTTTTAAGATCAGTGAAGCCGAGCAGATGATGCAGTATGAAAAGCTGCTGTTAAAAGTAAAAAATGGCGCCGCCTTTATTATTCCGCAGTTGGGTTATGATATCAGAAAATCGCATGAGCTTCTTTGCTTCATGAAAGAAAACAATATCTATATTCCTGTTTTTGGCAACATCTACAGGCTTACTGCCGGTATTGCCCGAATGTTCAACCAGGGATTTTTTCCGGGCTGCGTGGTGTCGGACGACTTGCTGGCACGCATCGATAAAGAGAAAACCTCCGCTGACAAAGGCAGGGGCTTTTTTACTTCTTTTGCCGCGAAACAGCTTTGCTGCTTTAAGGGGATGGGCTATCAGGGAGTTTACATTGCCGGTATTGACAAGCCCGACGACCTGACCTCCATACTTGAAAAAGCTAAGGAATATGAAGGCTCCGACTGGCACGATTTTGTTCCCGAACTTACCAATCCGCGGCCAAATGAATTTTATTACTATGAATCAGATCCAAAAACGAAGCTTTCCGATCCCCAAAAAAAGAATGAACGCCTGATCAATTACAAACGATCTAATTATTCAAAACATATTTCTGTGTCGTACCGGTTCAGCCGCATGGTTCATGCCATTGCCTTCAAAAAGCCATCCTCTTTCTTTGGCATGCCACGGGCATTCTACAGATGGCTTACAAAAGGCACTTCCCGCAGCGGGTATCATTTTTTTTATTTCCATGAGAGGATGATAAAGGCAGCACTTTTTAATTGCCGCGAATGTGGTGATTGCTCACTTCCGGATATTACCTATCTGTGCCCCGAATCACAATGCGCCAAGAACCAAAGGAACGGCCCCTGCGGAGGCAGCAACAGCGATAAATGCGAAGTTACAAAATACGGTAAATACTGTATCTGGGTGAAAGCCTACAACCGTAATAAACATTTCAACAAGGACAAGATCAAACTCCTTGACAGGCCTGCGATATTAAAAGACAACAGCCTTTGCAATACTTCCGGCTGGGCAAATTATTACCTGGAAAAAGACCATAGCGTGTTTAACAAAAAGGCATAAGCAATACACTTTATGAATAATATTTCGAGACGACCATAAAGCTAATAGCAAAATAATATGCACAACCTTATATTATTTTTACCTACTGTTTTTCTTGGATTTTTCGCTATGTTAAACCCTATCGGCAACACACCGGTATTTTTATCCATGCTGGGGGATGCTGATGAAAAGACGATTAAAAAAGTTGCCTTCAGGGCTGTCCTGACAGCTTTCGTGATCATTACCTGTTTCTGCCTTTTCGGACATTTTATATTCAGAATGTTTGGCATCACACTTCCGGCTTTTCAGATAGCCGGAGGGATCATTGTGTTTTTTGTCGGTTACGACCTGTTGCAGGGTAAAAGCGCCGGAGCGCATCTTTCAAAAAGGAAAGTTTCCATTAAATCATACGAGAATATGGCCATTTCTCCTTTGGGTATTCCGTTGCTTTCAGGACCGGGTACGATTTCCACAGCAATGAACTTTGTAGGAGAAGGGAAAAACTTTTGGTATACCCTGTTAATTATAGTGATCTTCGCGGTTGTTTGCGGAATAACTTATCTCATGTTTATTCTGAGCAGAAAAATTGCAGATAAGTTTAGTCCGTCTATCATTTTGGTGATATCAAGAATAATGGGGCTGATCCTTGCGGTGATTGCTGTTCAGATGCTGATAACCGGTATTTTTAATGTTATTCAGGAGTTTCCAAATGCCTGATCACCTGATTTCTTAAAACCCAATCACCGCCGCCAGCCACTTTTCAGCTTCTTCAACAGGTATTTTTTTTCTTGAGGCATAATCAGTAACTTGCCCTTTGCTGATTTTTCCGACAGAAAAATATTTCGCCTCCGGATGTGCAAAGTACCAGCCGCAAACCGAAGCGTCCGGATTCATCATAAAAGTTTCGGTTAATGAGATCCCGGTATTTCTCGTCGCATCCAGCACACCGAAAATCTCAACTTTTCCGCTGTGGTCAGGACAGGCGGGGTAGCCCGGTGCAGGCCGTATTCCCTGATATTTTCCAAGATAAAGTTGATCCAGTGAAAGATCTTCATCTTTTGCATAAGCCCAGATTTCTTTTCTTACCTTCAGATGAAGAACCTCGGCAAACGCTTCGGCAAGTCGGTTGGCAAGTATTTTCAGCATCAGGGCATGGTAATCATCATTTGCTTTTTTGAATTCCTCAATTTTATTCTCCATGCCGATGCCCGCTGTTAAAGCAAAACAGCCAATATAATCAGCAACACCAGAGTCCTTAGGCGCTATGAAATCTGCCAGGCAATAGTTGGGAGTGTTCTCTTTCATTTGCTGGTTTCTCAGAAAATGAAATGTGCCAAGTATTTTATCCGGTGTGCCGGGCGAATAAACTTCAACATCCTCACCCACGGAATTTGCCGGAAATATTCCTGCAACTCCATTTGCGGCCAGCCATTTTTCTTTGATAATAAGTTCAAGCATATACAGAGCATCATCAAAAAGTTTAGCCGCCTCCTCCCCTTTTACAGGATCATTAAATATGGCAGGAAATTTCCCGTTTAGCCGCCATTCATGGAAGAAGCCTGACCAGTTGATATAGTCCGCCAACTCGTCTAAAGAATGTTCTTTAAATATGCTTATTCCAGGATGGCCGGGATTATTCATTTTTCCAGTTACTTCTAAAAGCATTGTCACGCGCGTCTTTCAGTGATTTCAGATCCTGTTTCCCTTCAGCAAGATGCTCGCTGCGGATTTTTTCGTACGCTTCATTCAACTGCCTGATATAATCGCCTTTTAGCTCGGCAGACAAAAGGTTTGAAAGGATATTCACGCTTTTTGAAGCATCTTTTACATGTACCACCGGGCCGCTGTATTTGGGTGCAATCTTCACGGCTGTGTGAATTTCAGAAGTGGTGGCGCCACCAATAATTATCGGAATTTTCATTCCTGCTCTTTCCATTTCTTCCGCTACATGGACCATTTCTTCAAGCGAAGGGGTAATAAGCCCGCTAAGCCCTACCACATCTGCTTTTTCATCGCGGGCAGCTTTTAAAATTGTTTCTGTATTTACCATCACGCCCAGGTCGACGACCTTATAATTGTTGCAGGCAAGAATAACCCCGACAATATTTTTTCCGATATCGTGTACATCGCCTTTTACGGTAGCTAAAACTATTTTTCCGGCAGAAGTGCTTTCTCCTTTTTCTTTTTCCTCTTCAATATAGGGCATTAACTTTTCAACCGCTTTCTTCATGACACGGGCGCTTTTTACCACCTGCGGCAAAAACATTTTTCCGTCTCCAAAAAGATTTCCCACAGTATTTATTCCGTCCATCAACGGGCCTTCGATAATTTGAAACGCTTTTTTATATGACTGGCGGGCCTCTTCAACATCCTGTTCAATAAAATCAGCCATGCCTTTGACAAGCGCATGTTTCAGCCGTTCCTGAACTGTTCCTCCGCGCCACAGGTCGCTCTTTTCTTCTTTTTTTCCTGAATTTTTTATCTGTTCGGCATGGACAATCAGTTTTTCTGTAGCATCTTTACCCCGGTTCAAAATAACATCTTCAACCAGCAGAAGGAGTTCCGGGGGTATCTCATCATAAATATCAAGCTGGGCCGGGTTCAAAATACCCATATCCATTCCTTCATGAATGGCATGATATAAAAAGACAGAATGCATCGCTCTTCTCACCGTTTCGTTTCCCCTGAACGAAAATGACAGATTGCTCACGCCGCCGCTGATCCTGGCATACGGCAAATTTTCCTTTATCCATTTCACTGTCCGGATATAATCCACCGCGTAGGTATTATGTTCTTCAATACCTGTAGCAACAGCAAGTATGTTGGGGTCGAAAATGATATTTTCCGGAGCCACCCCTGCTTCGTCAACCAAAATCTTATAAGCGCGTCCGAATATCTGAATTTTATGATCATAGGTTACCGCCTGCCCGTTTTCATCAAAAGCCATGACCACCATGGCGGCGCCCATCTGTTTGATATGCTGCGCGCGTTTTTTGAAACTTTCTTCACCTTCTTTCAGACTGATGGAATTCACAATAGACTTTCCTTGCGTGCATTTCAGAGCAGCTTCTATCACATTCCATTTTGAAGAATCGATCATGATCGGCACTTTAGCAATATCAGGTTCCGAAGCGATCAGATTAAGAAAAGTAACCATCGCGTTTTCAGCATCGATCATGGCATCATCCATACAGATATCTATTACCTGTGCTCCGCCATCGATCTGCTGCCGCGCCACGGCCAGCGCTTCCTCATATTTTAATTCTTTGATAAGGTCTGCAAATTTCTTGGATCCGGCCACATTTGTGCGTTCACCGATATTCAAAAAGTTTCTTCCTTCATAAAGCACAACAGGCTCCAATCCCGAAAACCGGGTAATATGATCGGCAGTAAGAACCTTATGCGGTTGGTATTTTTTTGCCTTTTCGGCAAGTAAAACAATATGTTCCGGTGTGGTACCACAACAACCGCCCACGAAATTTACAAGGCCATCGCTCATGTATTTTTCGATGATGCCGGCCATCTGGCCTGCTGTTTCATCGTATGCTCCAAACTGGTTGGGCAACCCCGCATTGGGATAAAGACTAATAAAATAAGGAGCTTTAGCAGCAAGCATTTCAATAAAAGGCTTCATCTGTGCAGCGCCAAAAGAACAATTTAATCCGACAGAGAGCAGGGGAAAATGAGAAATGGAGATTAGAAAGGCTTCGAGGGTTTGCCCGGAAAGCGTTCTTCCGCTGGCATCCGAAATTGTTACAGAAACCATAACAGGAACACTTCGGCCTTTTTTCTCAAACACCTGTGTAATGGCGAATAATGCTGCTTTTGCATTCAGGGTGTCAAAAATTGTCTCGAGCAGCAACACATCCACATTTCCATCCATTAAGCCTTCGACCTGTTCTGTGTATGCATTTACAAGGTCATCGAAGGTGATGGCACGAAAAGCAGGATTATTCACATCCGGCGACATGGATGCGGTTCTGTTGGTTGGCCCGATTGAACCTGCAACAAAACGATACCACAAAGGATCTTGTTTGAAAAAATCATCTGCTACAGCCCTGGCGATTTTTGCAGCTTCCAGGTTTATTTCATAGGCATGTTTTTCAAGCCCATAATCAGACAACGATATGGACTGAGCATTAAATGTATTGGTAGTAATAACGTCAGATCCTGCCGCAAGATAATCAGCGTGAATTTTGCTGATAACCGAAGGGTTTGTGAGATTTAGCAAATCATTACAACCTTTCACATTACATGAATGGCTGGCAAATCTTTTTCCCCGGTAATCTTCCTCTCTGAGGTTATTTCGCTGAATCATGGTGCCCATTGCACCATCAAGGATCATTATCCGTTTTTTTAGTATTTCTGTTATATTCATTTTTCTGATTTTATTTTTGTACCCCTCAATTTTGAAGAATATTTGCAAAGATAAGGAATTTGGGGATGTTTTGCAATCGGCTGGTCATGAACTATTTTCTGACAGCAAGCAAATTATCCAAAATTCAATTTGAATAAGTCTAATTATTTCATTATCAGGTAAAAAAACAAGGGCTATTATCTAATCTTTAACCCCTGAATAGCCATATTGATCACCCACAGACAATGATTGAATAATATATTTTATCATTTTTATTTTAAAAAAATCCCCATCCTGATTATTTATTAAAAATAAATTTGTAAATTGCGCTATTATTTTAAAACAATTTAATATTAAATAACTAATACGTAATATTCTTTTATTTAAATTTCTGTTTAAATGGTACAAATGAAAGATAATATTTTCTCTGTTTCTATGTCAAATTTAACGTGTATTGCAAATGTTTACAATACCGATAAGACAGACCTTTATAACAAGGCAAAACGATGGGTTATTAAAACCTTCGGGTCTGAAAAAAATGTCATTCTGGTTGATGACCTGGAAAAGTTCAGATTAGTTGTCAGTGGATCAATACCCTATGTTGCTTTCAATCCGGGTGCAGCCAATAATTTCAGCGGATTTTTTACATTTACACTTACCATAAGTATAAAAGATGATGGATACAAATGTTCTTTTGATGATATAAGCCATGTAGCCAGAAGAAAGAGTTTTTCAGGCGGATCATTTGCCAACGAGAGAGGAGCGGGTGGATATTTCACTTCGAAGAAACAATGGGAACATTTAAAAGATACCGGTTTTTCAAACATTAAATACCTGGTGTCTTCTCTGTCATCTGAAATGTTAAAATCATCAGATCAAACAGGCCAGTAAAAAATTATATCGGGTGATGCCCGAATTGCAAAGCGGCCTGATATTATTGTCAATATATTTCGTAAATTGCACCCTCATTTTAAAACTAATGTCATGAAACAATAGTCCGTTAAAAAATTAGGCGGCAATTTTACCATAATTCAGGAGTTCTTTGACAATTTTTTGATTTTTTGCGGTGTGTGGGTTAATAGCGAACCTTGACATAAATCGTTCAAGCATTAAAGCA
>Ga0209099_1001775_pt1 | contig 20616 bp, 14 predicted proteins | sample AD_JPNHW2_MetaG_FD_184430 | JGI IMG/M metagenome (GOLD analysis project Ga0209099, IMG submission 184430) | Active sludge microbial communities of municipal wastewater-treating anaerobic digesters from Japan - AD_JPNHW2_MetaG (SPAdes) (version 2) | ecosystem: Engineered > Bioreactor > Anaerobic... | reverse complement strand
AGAGGCTCATGCCATCAAAGCCGAAGATATCGAAATGTGCCGCAGAATCGGGCATTTTGGCGCCAGTCTGCTGAAAGACGGCGACACATGGCTGACCCACTGTAATGCCGGGGCCTTGGCCACTGCAGGTTATGGCACCGCGCTCGGGGTTTTTCGGGCGGCCCGCGAGCAGGGCAGAAAATTCAAAATTTTTGTTGATGAGACCCGGCCGTTGCTGCAGGGCGCCAGACTCACCGCCTGGGAACTATCTCAAGAAGGCTTTGACGCCACTCTCATCTGCGACAACATGGCCGGCAGCCTGATTCGCGATGATCGAGTTCAGGGTGTCGTCGTCGGAGCCGACCGCATCACCGCCAAAGGCTTTGTTGCCAACAAAATCGGCACTTACCCTCTTGCCGTGCTGGCCAAATACAACGGAGTGCCATTCTATGTGGCTGCCCCGGCTTCGACCTTCGATCTTGGCATTTCTTACGGCAACGAGATCAAAATTGAAGAGCGCGACCACAATGAAGTCAGATTTATCGGCGGTGTTCAAATCGCGCCCGACAACATGCCGGTTTATAATCCGGCATTTGACGTCACCCCGCCCGAACTGATCACAGCCATCATTACCGACCGCGGCATTATCAGGCCGATCTATGGCGAAACTATCCCTGAAGTGATCGGCAGACCGCCAGCCGGAAAAGCATCATGAACATACTTCGCGATTTTCAGACAGCAGGCTACGACCTGTTTATTGCCGGCCTGAACAATTCACACTCGGGTAACATGAGCGTGCGAAACAACCGGATGATGGCGATTACCCGCAGCGGCTCAATGCTGCATCGTCTCGACTACAACGACATCGTCGAGACCCTCATAGACGGTGAAGATGCCGAAACTCCAAGGGCCTCACGCGAGCGACCAGTTCATCGCGCCATTTATCAGCAGACTGACGCCCTGGCAATAGTGCATGCACACCCACCGCAACTGATTGCCCTGTCGTTCTTCACTGACCTGTTTGTGCCGATCGATGCGGAGGGGCGCTATTTCTTTCCGGATGGTGTGCCGGTTATCGAAGTTGCCAATGCCATCGCCTCTGAAGAGGTGGCGGCAAGGGTTTCGCCATTACTGGCTCGGGTGCCAGTTGTTATTGTGCGCGGTCACGGCACTTTTGCTATCGGTACGACTCTCGAAGACGGTTTTCACCATACCAGCAGTCTGGAACACAGCGCCAGGATTGCTTCAGCCTATAGAGTTAATTCAAACTTAAAATAAGGACACCTGCAATGCTTTTCGAAAAACCAGAAAATACAGTTTCAGCGCGACGCGAAGAAGAGATTCTGAAATACTGGGAACAGGAAGATATTTTCCAGAAGTCGATGAAGAACCGCGAAGGCGCGAAGAAATTTGTATTCTTCGAAGGCCCGCCAACCGCCAACGGCTCCCCGCACCCCGGTCACGTTCTGACCAAAGCGATGAAAGACCTGGTGCCGCGCTATAAAACCATGTGCGGTTTTCATGTCGGGCGCAAGGCTGGCTGGGATACCCACGGTCTGCCGGTCGAGCTCGAAGTCGAAAAGCAGCTGGGCATCGAGAGCAAGCAGGATATCGAAAAATACGGCATCGAAAATTTTATCAAGAAGTGTCGTGAAAGCGTCTTCAAATATGAAGCGCAATGGCGGGCCATGGTGAACCGCGGCGGTTTCTGGATCGACATGAACGACCCCTATATCACCTGCACCAACAAGTATATTGAAACCGTCTGGTGGATGCTTGGCCAGTTCTGGAAGGAAGGCATGCTTTACGAAGGGCACAAGGTCGTTCCTTACTGCCCGCGCTGTGGCACGGCGCTTTCTTCGCACGAAGTTGCCCAGGGCTATCGCGAAGTCGAAGATCCATCGGTTTACGTCAGATTTGCCATAAAAGATCAGCCCGATACCAGCTTTCTGGTCTGGACAACCACCCCCTGGACGCTAATTTCTAACGTTGCGCTTGCAGTAGGCAAAGACATTGACTACGTCAAAGTGAAGCTGAACGAAGAATACCTGATTCTGGCCAAAGCCCGGCTCGAAGTGCTGAACGGCGAAGGCGAAATCGTCGATACCATGAAGGGCGAAAAGCTCCTCAATATCGAATATCAGCAGCTTTATACCTATGTTAAGCCACAAAAAAGAGCACATTATGTGATTGCCGGCGATTTCGTATCGACTGAAGATGGCTCGGGTATCGTTCATATCGCCCCGGCTTTCGGCGAAGACGACTATCGGGTTGGCAAAGAAAACGATCTGCCGGTAATTCAGCCGGTCGGTCTCGACGGCAAGTTCAAAGACGAAGTCACCCCCTGGAAGGGCATTTTCGTCAAAAAAGCCGACCCGGATATCATCAAAGAGCTAAAAACCAGCAAGCGCCTTTTCGCTTCGGCAAAAATCAAGCACACTTACCCATTTTGCTGGCGTTGCGACAGCCCGCTGCTTTATTACGCACGCCACAGCTGGTTCATCAAGGCCACGGCCTTCAAAGACGAAGTTCTCAAGAACAACGACCTGATCAACTGGTATCCGGCGCACATCAAGGAAGGCCGCTTTCTGAACTTTCTTGAAAACATGATCGACTGGGCCATTTCACGTGACCGCTACTGGGGCACACCACTGCCGATCTGGGTCTGCACCGCATGCAAACACCATCATCTTGTTGACAGCATTGCCAATCTTAAGGAACTGGGCCGCAATGTTCCTGATGACATTGAGCTTCACAAGCCTTACGTTGACCAGATCGAACTGACCTGCCCAAAATGTTCGGCGGGCATGAAGCGGGTTCCCGAGGTCATCGACTGCTGGTTCGATTCTGGCGCCATGCACACCGCCCAGTGGCATTACCCATTCGAAAACCAAGAAACGTTCAAAGAAAATTTTCCGGCCGATTTCATCTGTGAAGCCGTCGATCAGACTCGCGGCTGGTTTTACAGTCTGTTGGTGACCAGCACTTTCCTGCACAAAGCGCCCGCCTACAAAAACGTTGTCGTTCTCGGGCTGATCTGCGACAAAAATGGCATCAAGATGAGCAAGTCGAAGGGAAACGTGCTTGACTGCATGGCATTATTCGACAAATACGGTGCCGATGCTGTTCGCTGGTCGCTCTACAGTGGCACTGCCCCATGGAACACCCGCAGATTTTACGAAGAAGCGATTGCTGAGTCTCAGAAACGTTATCTAGGCACCTTGCAGAACGTTTATAGTTTCTTTGTGCTGTATGCCAACATTGAAAACTTTAACCCGCAGCAGCACTCGATCAACGTCGCTGATCGCCCCGAAATCGACCGCTGGATCATTTCGCGGTTCAATCACACCGCCGATGAAGTTCGCAAGGCCATGGACCGCTTTGAAGTAGTCTGGGCCACCGGGCACATGGAAAAGTTCGTCGATGATCTTTCGAACTGGTATGTGCGCCGCAGTCGTCGCCGTTTCTGGAACAGCAGCACCGGTGGCGATTCAATCAGCGCCTTTTTGACCCTTTATGAAGTGCTGGTCGGTTTTGCCAAGCTCACCGCACCGTTCACCCCGTTCATTGCTGAAGACATTTATCGCAATCTGGCTGTCAATATTGACAAGCAGACCCATCAGAGCGTGCATCTCACCGACTACCCGACTGCCCGTGAAGAACTGATTGACGAACAGCTTGAACGCAAGATGGAATTCGTAATGAAGGTGGTGCAGCTTGGCCGCGCCGCCCGCAACGAAGCCAATCTCAAAGTCAGACAACCCCTTGCCGAAATGAAGGTTGTGGTAGTTGATGATTTTGAGCGCAACGCCCTCAAAGACATGGAAAATCTGCTGCAGGAAGAGTTGAACATCAAGGAAATCTGCGCGGTGAGCGATGCTGCCAGCCTGGTTCGCTACGTGGCCAAACCCAATTTTCGCACGATCGGCCAGGGGCCATTGAAGGGCATGATTCCGCAAATCAAGGCGCATCTTGAACAGGCAGATGGCAATGAAGTGCGCCAACAACTGGCCAACGGCGGTTATGAATTTTCACTTGACGGCAAACCGGTGACTCTCAAACCTGAAGAAGTCGATATGCAGGCCCAGGCTTCGAGCGACTTTGCGGTGCAGTCAGAAGGTTCGCTCAGTATTGCCCTGAAGAAAGTTCTTTCTCGGGAGCTCATTCTTGAAGGTCTGGCCCGCGAACTGGTCAACAAGATACAATTCATGCGCAAAGAACGGGGCTTCGATATTGTCGATAGAATCAGAGTCGGGTATGATGTAATTGATACTGACATGCAGAAAGACATCGACGATTCAGTCAGCCAGTTTGGCGCTTACATCACCCAGGAAACACTGGCCCGCCGCATCGGTGCTATCGATGCATCAACTGGCGAAGCCGCCGAATGGAACATTAACGGCATCAGAGTTAGGCTCGGGATTGCCAGGGAGGCATCAGAATGAGATTTCAACTTCCGCTCAAGACACTGACCGAAACAGTTGCCATGGTCAGCAAGGCTGTGGCCGCCAAGGGCATCAAACCGATTCTTGCCAACCTTCTGATTACAGCGCAGAACAACCAGTTGCGCTTTGTCGGCACTGATCTTGAAGTAATGATGATTTCGACCATCGAGGCAGAAATCGAAGAAAACGGCAGTTTCACCATTCCGGCGAAGCTGATTCAAGAGATCATCACCAGTATTCCGGCCGACGAAAACACCGTTACCCGCTTTGAACTCACCGATGCCGATGCCAACGAAATTACCATCATCAGCGGCCGCAGCAAATACACCCTGCAGATTCAAAGTATCGAAGATTTCCCGCCGGTTCCGGTGGTCGAAGAAGAAGGCTTGCCGGTATTTCAGGCCCCGGGCAATGCTATGGCCCGCGCCCTTAAAGAAGCCGGAGTGGCCATGAGCGTCGAAGACGGCAACCCGGTTCAAAAAAGTATCTGCATCGACTTCAGCAATCAGGATCGGCCGGTGATGGCATCAACCGACAGCAAACGACTCGCAGTTACCAGAATTCAGAGCATTCAGGTTCCGGAAATTTTTCGCCGGGCTTTTATCGTGCCTTCTCGGGCGGTTGCCGAGCTGCAGAAGCTCTTTGAGAGCAACGAGCAGATAACCATTGGCCTGTATAAAGAACAACTTGTTTTCAGTTCGCCGCAATTTCAGCTGATCACCCGCCTGGTTGAAGGTCGGTTTCCTGACTACAACAGAGTTCTGCCCAAAGAATCGAGCCGCATTCTCAAGCTCAAACGCAAAGAACTGACCCAGTCACTGAAAGCAGTGGTTCCGATCGCCAGAAACATCAGCGGCCTTGTGCATTTCGATGTTTCTGCCAACGAAACCAAAATCTGGTCAGATGCGAAAGAGCAGGGCAAGGCTGAATCTTTTCTGCAATCTGAACTCAACGGTGAACCAATTAACATAGCCTTCAATGTCAAGTTCCTGCAGGATTTTCTGAACGTTCTCGATGACGAAGAAGTGGTAATCGAAATGACCACCCCGAGCTACCCTGGTATGATGCGCCCGGGCAACCCTGAATCGGAATTCAAATACGTCGTGATGCCGATGTCTTATTAATAAAGGAAGCGGGATATAAATATGAGCAGAATTGATTCTACGAAGCTGCGCCGCGAACTTGTCAGTGAAAAATCAGAAGTCAGAAAGGCAGCAATTGCTGAATTAAAGAGTTTTTCGGCTGAAGAAGCCCTGCCATTGCTGACCGAACTGCTGAACTGCAAAAATGACGATGTGCTGACTGATATCGGCAAATCTATGGCGGCCTACAAAGACGAGGCATTGCCATACCTGATCAAAGCCCTGAGTTCTGAAAGCTATAATCAGCGCCGTGGTGCATCTATAGCGCTCGCCCGTCTTGGCCCGACCTCGCTGAACAAACTCATGGCCATGATTCCGGAAAACGAAGAAGACGTAGATTACTGGATGGTTCAGACCCTCGGCAACATGGGCGGAGAAGCTGTTCAATACCTCGTCAGGATTTTCAGGCACCCAAATCAGAAAATTCGCATAGCAGCCATCAGAGCGGCTCAGAACATTAACGACCCAAGAATGGTTGTTTCATTGCTGCATCTGCTCGAAGAGCAGAACTGGCCGATACGCAAGGCAGCTTACGACAGCCTTGAAAAAATCTATACCTGCAATCAGCAGGCAGTTGCCTCGGCCCTTGAAAGCAGCAGCGAGGAAGCGAAATTCTGGATCATCAAACTGCTGTCGCAGCAGGCTGCACCTCAGCTGGTGCCGCAGTTTGCCCGAATCGTCGAGTCAGCCCCCATGGAATCAAAGCTAGAGGCAATCAAAGCTCTGGCGATGGTTGAAAACGCGGAAGCTCACCGACTGCTGGTCGGCTACCTGGCGCACAAATCCTGGATAATCAGAAAAACTGCTGCCGATGCGATCTGGGCGCAGGGGCTTGGGGTATCAGAAGAACTGATGTCGGCCATCAAAGGCGCCAACGTCGATGCGCGCTACTGGTCAGTCAAGCTTCTTGGCCAATCCCGTGAACCTCAGATTTTTGAAGAAATTGTCAAATGTCTTCAGGACAGTCAGCACTCAGTGCGCTCAGCCGCGTGTCAGGCCCTCGGGTCTCTTGGCGACAAACGGGCACTGGCGCCTTTAATGACCATGCTCAACGATGAATCAGAAGAAGTTAGAACGGCAGCGATTCTGTCGCTGAGTCAGCTTGGCGACCGCGAAGAAATTCAGCCCAAATCGGCACTGCCGGCGCACATCCGCAAGGAAAACATGCTTCCATGCACTAAATGCGGGAAGCTGGTCGGTCGAAACTTCAGTTTTTGCCCATTTTGCATGACCCATCTGCGCAACAGCTGCCGCCATTGCGGCCGGGTCGTTGAAGCGGGCTGGAAGGGCTGCCCGGACTGCGGAGCGCCTGTGTGACAGTTTGAACAACAGGGGGCCAGAAATGAGCCGAAAACAACTTGCAGCTTTTTTAAGCATTGCTGTAATTGTGTTTTCGGTTCTTTTTTATCAACCATTGCTGGCCGACCAGGAACCCGAAGTCATTAAAATCGGCATACTTGATAAAGAAAGCGTTGGTGGCTGGAACTACGAATGGCAGGAGACCGTAGATTTTCTCAACAGTGAAATCAAGGAACATCACTTTGAAAAAATCATGCTGCCATGGCGCGAACTGCGTGCTGCGGTAGATGACGGTACTGTTGATTTTATCATAGCCAGCCCGATTTTCAGTGTTGAAGCTGGCATGGAAGGCCAGATGACGGTAATTGCGACCCTGAAGCGCGAGAGTGAAAAAATTGAAGCTTTCGATAATCTTTTGGGGTCAGTAATTTTCTGGCGTGCTGATGACAAGAACATCAAAACGCTCTGGGACATCACCAACAAGCGTCTTGCTGCCGGCCCGGTGCAATCAATAGGGGGTTGGCTGGCCGCGGTACGAGAATTTGCTGACCGGGGCATCGACCTGCGCAAGGCCTGCCGCACCATCAAGCATCATTCTGACACCCGAAAAATCGTTGATGAGGTTCTCTCTGGCGAGGCTGATTTCGGAATCTGTCAGACGGCGAGTCTTGAATCCCTCGCCCGGCAAGGGCAGTTCGACATGCGATCGATTACCTATAGTCGTGAACTCTACCTTCACACTGAATCTCTGCCATTCGCCTGCTCAACCCGTCTCTACCCTGAATGGTCTTTTGCCAGGGCCAGGCATACCAACGAAAATCTGGTTGAAAGGGTTAACCTGGCTATTCTAAAAATGTCGAATATCGATGTTCCAAAAAAGATCACCTGGGGTATCGCGGCAAACTATGCCCAGGTTCACCAGCTCATGCAGGTTCTCAGGCTTGAACCCCACAACCAGGATAATTCTCTGGTATCTTCCCTGATCAAACGTTTCAAAAACTGGATCGCCATACTGCTAACTGCCACCCTTTTGCTCGGAGTTGGCATGTTTTATCTGTTGGCGCTGAATCGAAGGCTGCGAAACCTCAGCAGTGAACTCGAAAATCAGAAGTCTTTTCTCAAGCACCTGATCGACTCAATTCCTGACTATATCTTTGTTAAAGATTTTCAGGGTCATTATCTGCTCTGCAATGAATCTTTTGCCCGGGCCTTTAACTGCAAAGCTGACCAGATCGACGGCAAAACCGACGCAGAGGTTTTGCCTGGGGGTGAACCCTTGCTGGCGCCCTTACAGGCGCCTTCAGAGTTCGGGGTCAGCGAAAAAATCACCCGCGAGATTGATCTGCCTGATTCAACGACCATATTCGGTGAAATCATCAGGGTGACCTGCCAGCTGAAAGACCTCGAAGAGCCGAGAATTGTCGGTATTATTCGCGATGTTTCGGTCAGTTACCGGGCACGCCAACGCCAGGAACAACGCGAAAAGCTGATTTCAGGCATAGCGCAAGCCGCTCACCTGATTGTCGGCGCTGAATCAACCGTCGAAGAAGCTATGCCCGGCGCCCTTGATGCGATAGCCACGGCAGTTGGCGCCGACCGGATCGGCCTGATAAGAAACTCAGACCCAGCCAACCCGGCTGAGAGTCCGATAAGTTTTCGCTGCTTCTCATGTTATTGCAAAAACGAGCACCATTGCCACAATCAGACAGCAGAAATAGTTGCCGATGCAATCAGAAACAACGCCCGAAAGCTCTATGCCGGTTCGGCTATTGGCCGCACCATTGCCGAATTTTCGCCTGAAACACAGGCCAAGCTGCGGGCTGTTGGGGTCAAATCATTGTTGATCATACCGGTCTTCGTTCACAAAAAGTTCTGGGGTTGCCTTGAAGTGCACGCGATCACTGAAGAACGGCGCTGGTTTGATTTTGAGATTTCTGCCCTGCTGCTGGCAGCAGATATTTTTGGTTCGATGATTGAGCGAAGTAACGACTTCAGACAACTGCTCGACTACCGTGACCGGTTGCGCCTTGCGCTTGATTCTGCCGGGTTGTTTCTCTGGGAGTTTGATTTCGAAAACAAAATAAACAATACTCCCGATGACCTTTATAACAACCTGGGCTATTCAGGAACAAGTGAAATTGAGGCGCAGCGTCAGCTAGGGTTTGAGATTTTTCACCCTGATGACCAGCATCTGATAAGAAATATTGCTGAAGTCGAAAACTGCCAGTTCGAAGTGCGCCTGAAAAGCGCGGCAGAGCGGTTTATCTGGCACTCATTCATCGGGCGAAACTATTTTGGCAGCAATCGCCAGCATATCAAACTGATCGGGTTTTTCAGAAACACCTCAATTGAGCACGAAAACGCCATGCTGCTGCGCATGGAAGAAGCCCGAAACGCCCACGCCCTCACGGCCGCCCACGCGGCAAGCTGGGAATACAAGCCTGAAGAACGCCGGTTTTTCTGGTCAGGGCACATCAAGAACCTGCTTGGTTACAGCCCCGAAATCTTTTCTCCAAATATTCAGTCGGTCTACCAGGTTATTCACCCCGACGACCTGCCAGAAGCCAAGGCGGCTGTGCGTGAGTTTCTGGCTTCGGGCAAAGAACTGCGTTTCGACTGCCGGTTACGCAGATTTGACGGTTCTTATTCATGGTTCACTAACCTCGGCACCCAGGTCAAAGACCCTGAACTGGCTGAATATCGTTATTACGGCATCCTGATCGATATTTCTGAAACAAGGGCTTTGCAGCAGAATCTTCTCGAAGCAAGCAATCATGCCCGCGAAATGGCGCTACAGGCTCAACAGGCCAGCCAGGCCAAAACCGAGTTTCTCGCCAACATGTCGCATGAGATCAGAACCCCGATGAATGGCATTCTCGGCATGCTCGAACTCTTGATGACCACAGACCTGAATACCCGTCAGAAAGAATTCGCCGATTTGATTTATCGATCATCGCATGCCCTTTTGAACATTTTGAATTCAGTTCTCGACCTGTCGAAGATTGAAGCGGGCAAACTGGTTCTTGAACCAGTGAGCATTAACCTGCGCCGCCTGCTTGAAGAAATCGTCAGTCTAATGCAACCGATCGCCGAGAAAAAAAAGGTCGAAATGGTTTTAAAATTTCCGTCCTCAGTCCCTGAAAACGTTGTTGCTGACGGCGGCAGACTGCGGCAAGTTCTTATCAACCTGCTCAGCAACGCCGTAAAATTCACCGAAGAAGGTTTTGTCAGCCTTGAAATAACCGCCAACCAGTCGGATGACACCCGAGGAAGTTTTACCTTCAAGGTCAAAGATACCGGGATCGGCATGAACGCAGAGCAGCAGAAAATTGTTTTTGATAAGTTCAGTCAGGCCGATTCATCGATTACCAGAAGGTTTGGCGGCACCGGTCTGGGCCTGACCATCTGCCGTGAACTGATAAAACTCATGGGCGGCGATATTTCGCTTGAAAGCGCCCCGGGGCTTGGCACAAAAATTCGTTTTTCGTTGACCCTGGACCTCAGCAGACAGATGGGTAATGAGACTCCTACCTTCCCTGAAAAACTGAGAGTGCTGATCACCGGCAACAGCGCCCCGATCATTGATGCGGTTGGCGAAATCCTTGCATCATGGCAAGTCACCTGGCAAATGGCATCCCTCAAAGACATCGATCTGCTGATCGCCAAAGAAAAAGACCCCGACGTCAGCTTTTTGCATATCGTCGATCTGCCAGCCGGCGAAAAACCGCCCGAAGAAGCACACATAAAGAAACACAACAGCAATACCGGCACAATCTATCTCATGACCCCCCGGCAGGTTGCCTCCGAAAACGTCGATGGTCGCCGAAAAACCGGGTGTTTCCATCTTAGCAAGCCGGTGACCAATTCAAAACTGCACAACGCGATGTTTGAAATGCTCAATCGCAAACAGCAGGCGATCGAATCAGCCAGTCATTCGGTCAAAAACGCCAGTGGCCGTTTCCGGTCGTTGTCTCCAGGTGTTAAGCTTAAAATTTTGATCGTTGAAGACAATGAAATAAACCAGGAAGTCGCCCGTGGCATTCTCGAAATGTTCGGCTGCATTTCGACAATTGCCAATTCAGGCCCTGAAGCCCTCGAATTTCTTGAACAACACAAATACGATGCAGTCTTTCTCGATTGCCAGATGCCAGAAATGGATGGCTTTGAGGTTATCAGACGCATTCGCGCCCAGCCCGCCCTGAATGACCTGCCGGTCATTGCCATGACCGCTTATTCAATGCCGGGTGACCGCGAAAAATGTCTGGCGTCAGGCATGAACGACTATCTATCAAAGCCAATAAACCCTGATCTGCTGCTGCGGATACTCGAAAGCATCAAAGAGCATGCCGGCAAGCTTGGCAGCCCGATGGTCACCGTCAAGCTCCCTGAATCCTCGGGCGATGATGAGCAGCTGCCTGATTTTGACGAAGCAAGAATCAGAAGAATTTTCACTCCAAAAGCCGCATCGTTGGCCAAGATAGTCGAAGTTTCACATGAAAATTATGACAAAATGATGGCAGAACTCGAAACCAATCTTGAATCTGGCAAATTCGAAGAAGCACGCCATTGCGTTCACACAATAAAAGGCTCAGCAGCTAATCTGGGAGGCAATCTGGTCGCAGAAATCGCCCACAGGCTAGAAAAAGCCCTGACAGAAAACAATGCCAGCGAAGTTGCTGAGCTGAAAGCTCTTCTGAACCTGCGTTACCATGAATTCATGCAATCGATCAGCAAAATCAGCGACGAATTGAACCGTAAATAAAAGCCAGAGAAACCAAGTGGCTTCTCTGGCTCTTTAATACAAGCTTTGCGTGCTATTTTTTAACTGGCCGGTTTTCGACTGGTCTGACAGTTTCTGGCTGGGCTTCAGTGTCTTTCATACGGCCAAGATACGAGGGCAGTTCAACCCCGGCCATACCGGCGACATCTTGCAGAGGTGGCAGCGACTTAACGAAGCTCGAAACAAAGTTCGCAGTCGAAGAATTGCCATCGCCGCTGTTTGAATCCCAGACGGTGATCTTGTCGATTTTGATATTCTTGATCGCTTCGACCTGCTTTTCGACGATTGACTCGATCTTTTCAACCATCAGAAGGGTCGCGAGAGCTTTCGGATCATTGTTAACACTCTTGAGCAGTTCTGAATAGCCCTGCGCTTTGGCTGTGAGCACTTTTCTGACGCCTTCGGCTTCGGCCTGATAGTTCTGCAACAGGGCGTCGGCGTGCCCCTTGGCTTCGATGCTGATTTTGCCGGCTTCAGCCTGTGCGTCGAGTTCAATTTTGTGTTTTTCGATTTCTCTTTTGACGATTTCTTCGGCCTTGAGGCGTTCGAGTTCGGCAAGATACTGGGCTTTCTGAATTTCGACCTGGGCTTCGCGCAAGGCGATTTCAGCGTTCTTGTGAGCCTGAGCCTCTTTGACCATCAGTTCTGAATTAGAAATAACGATCGAAGCCTTTGAGGTATTTTCGCCTTCGATTGCCTCGGCTTCTTTCTTCTGAACATAAACGCGGCGCTCGGCTTCGGCGTTTTTCTCACCCATTTCGGCAGCAGCGATTTTCTGGGCAACCTGAATGGTTTTTTCGCTGTTCGCCTCTGCTTCACCGATTACCGCAAGAGATTCTTTCTTCTGCACGAAAATGCGGCGATCAGCTTCTGATTCTTTTTCGCCCTTGTCAGCTTCAGCAAGGTTCTTGGCAACCTGAATGGCGCGTTCGCGGTTTGCAACTGATTCACCAATGGCCCCAAGCTTCTGTTGCTCGGCAACGTCAACCTTTGCGCGGTTGATGGCTTCTGAGGCTGCCTTTTTACCGATACTTTCGATGTAATTTGAACCATCGGTAATGTCGGTGATATTGACGTTAATCAGATACAGACCAATCTTGTTGAGTTCGGGTTCAACGTTCTTGCGAACTGATTCAAGAAAGCTTTCGCGATCCTGGTTGATCTGTTCGATGGTCAGAGAAGCGACCGTCAGACGAAGTTGACCAAAAATGATTTCCTTGGCCATGTCTTCCATGGCTGATGAAGAAAGATTGAGCAAGCGCTCAGCCGCATTGTTCATGATTTTCGGGTCAGTGCTGATACCAACAGTGAAAGTTGAAGGCACGTTGATACGAATATTCTGCAGTGACAGAGCGTTTTGCAGCGGTATGCTGATAGTCATCGGAGTCAGGCTAAGATAAGCGTAATCCTGAATCAGGGGCAGCACCAGAGAACCGCCGCCATGCATACAACGCGCCGAGCGATTATCGGCGACCTTACCATAAATAACCAGAATTTTGTCAGACGGGCAACGTTTATATCTCGTCGCCAGAAAAACAAATGTCGAAAAAACAATTGCAACTAACCCGACTACGACTATCAGCCACATAATTTTCCTCCTGTGTCTCTGCTGTCTTTTTCAACTACCAATATACCATTATCCTGAACCCAGACAACAGTAACCTGCTCTCCGGTCTTTATTTCTTCTTTGCTGCCAGAAATGGCATCGCGAACCATCAATCGGCCATCGATCTCGACCTGAACCTGCCCGCTGCCACCCGCAGGAATGCGCAAATAAACCGTGCCGCCCGAACCAAGCGCACGATTAACCCGTATGGTTCCATCACTTTGCAGACTCCCGGCAAACCGAAACATCTGCGAAAGTATCCAGGTCGTAAAAACCCCGGCCGCCAAACCACCAACCGTGGCCACCCACCCCGGAAACCCGCTCTCATAAATCAGCGCCAGACCCACCCACCCAAACATCATAAAAAAAGCGGTCAGACCCTGAATCGACATATACTGAAAACTGAAATCAGAGTTGCTGATATCATGATGGCTACCGTCATCGACGTGGTCAAGCGCCACATCATGGGGCGCATCGCCATTAAAATCGTGAACATCGGAAACATCGTGTACATCAATCACGCCATCGGCATTGCTGACGTCGTGCCCGAGTTCCATGGTGCCATCATGGCCATCGACACCGTCTAATTCACCGCCACCACCCATCAAACCTGAAAACATCATCACCATGCGAATAAGAAACACGACGGTTCCGCTCAGAGCGCAGGTCAGAAAAAACTTTTCCAGCAGGCCCAGGCCAAGCATGAATTCAAGCAAGTTGTTTTCCTCCTACCGGTGGTTGTGAGAACCCGTCATATCTGCAGCCCTTTCAGGCAAACCAACCAGACGCTGATGGCCATGATTCGATTGATTTTACACCAGTATACAGATATTGTATAACAGTTTTCAGACTTTTTCAGAAACGAAATTCGGTGGTTGATAAGAGCCAAAAACTTTCCTGGCAGAGCCGCGACCTGATAGCAACAATCATGCTGATCATGTCGGTTTTGTCGTTGCTGCAAACCGGTAATTCAGGCATACAGGGCTTTATCGCCGCCACCGACAAGCCATCAGCAATATATGGTGACTTTCACGACTATTATTACCCGGCCGGGCGCATGATAAGCAGAGTTGCGCAACCGCTGGGCGGCTATTTTTACACCCCATCGTTTGCCCTCCTGTTACCACCCTTCACCCCAGATTCCTATGAATTGGCCAGCATTCGCTGGCAACTGCTGCAACATTTCGGAATTTTTCTGCTGCTGTTTGTGCCGGCAATCTGGCTGGCTGCCCGGGGCGGCCGCAAAATCTGGTTTTTTCTCTACCTGCTCATATTTCTTCTCTCGTTTCCGCTCTGGCACAACCTGAAATGGGGGCAGATGAGCGTAATAATCACCATGGCCAGCATTGCAGCGCTGCTGCTTCATGAACGCGGCCATTACTGGTTCGCAGCCATGGCCCTGACCGTCGCCATCCTGATAAAATACTACCCTGCGCTCTTCGTTATCTACTTCATCATTCGCAAAGACTTCGCCTTCATCGGCCGCATGGCGCTGTGCCTGCTGCTGGCGGGCTTTGTTTTCCCTGCTTCAATACTTGGTGCGGCCACCACCATTGAGTTTTACAGGCTGGTCAACGCTGAACTGGCCTACGCCTTCGACTGGGTGGCCTTTGACCCGAATTCGCAGTTTCTACCAAATGTCGCGCTACGCGTCATCGGTATCGACCCCGAATCATCGCTGCGCGGTTTCTTGTCGCTGCCGGGTCTGGCAGTCTGCCTGGCAATGTTCTGGCGCATGCGCCGTCTGGCCAGCGGGCGACAGCACGACCACATACTCACCGCATCAGGAATTTTTCTGCTCTACCCTCTGCTTATAAATACCTCGTGGCCACATTATTTTATCTATCTGCCATTTTGTGCTGTGATTTTGCTGCAAAATACCACTTCCTGTTGGCAAAAAGCAGTTATATTCATTGCGATCATGCTGCAAAGCTGCTTGATAGTGCCTTTTACCGGGCACCTCTGGTATTCAGGAAAAGGCCTGCTGCTGGCCGCGAATCTTCTGCTGCTGGCAATATGGTTTAAAAAAACATCTCCGGGGTCCGACCCTGATGGCCAGACCCCGGAGGTGTTTTAATTCAACTGACAGTTTAAATTATCTTTTGCAGTCTTTTTTAGCTTCAACGGTTCTCCAGTGACCTTTCACGTGTTTGCCGTTCTTGTCATAGTGACCCTTTACGAAGGTCTTGTCTTTATTGCCAGTTACGGCCTTTTTAACCGAGGTGCCGGCGTCCATTACTTTGTTCTGAACCGCATCGTGAGCCTTGGTGCCGACTTTCTTGCCTGCTTCAAAACCCTTTTTGAATGAACTTTTGATTTTAGAAAGAAGACCATTCTGGTGATGACCACCGCAGTGCCCAGATTGCTCACACTGACCGGCCTGGCCAGACTGTTCTGACTGACCAGATTGTTCTGACTGACCTGACTGACCTGACTGGCCAGACTGACCTGATTGTTCTGACTGACCAGACTGATTATTGTGGCCATTATTACCGGCGAACGAAGGAACGGTTACGAGAGCGAGGGCGAGAACTGAACTCATGATTACTTTGCGCATTTTAAAACACCTTCCTGATTGATCTTATCTGCTTATTAACGAAGGACTTGAATAAATAAATGATACACCCAAGAAAGCAAAATGCGTGCCAACCGTACATAATCGAATCAAATCATGATTCAGAAGGCATTTTCGAGCAGACAAAATAAGCTGTCAAAAATTAAACATGCCAGTTTTCTGGCAGCCGGTTGCCAAAAAATCAACACCCGGGCACTTCATAACCGCCTGTTTGAATAAGTGTCAAACGAGGCGTGGCAGCCGATTAAGAGGCCGCGCCGCCGAATCGTCGAGAAATACTCGCTGCACTCTAATATAGGCTATGGCTTGCGATGGCCGACAACCATGAATTCATACTCGTCAAGCTCGATGGGGCCGCGGCGCCAGTTTCCCGCTGTACCGCCATAAATATTATCTACCTTCAGGCCGATGCGATTGACCATTCTGACGATTTCAGGCGGGGTATAATAACGTTCGATCGCCTGCACTGAAACGTTTTTGCCGGCAACCTCGATGTCGCACAGATTGCGAGTCGTCAGAGTAAACAGGTCGGCGGCGCCCGCTGCCACCTGTTCGTCAGAGAGCGACCTGACCAGTCTGAAGGCACTCAAAACCGTCACCAGAAAGGGCCGCCCCGGCAGAAGGTGGTTTGCCATCGCTGCAAAGACCGCCATATCCTTGCCCCAAAGGTCGTCATCATCAGAAAAAAGGCAAAGGGCACCCTCACACAACGAAAGAACGCAATCATATTGCCGGTCAATAGCGAGATCCTGGGCCGGGCTTTCGATAAACTCGATCTCCACACCGGCCGCCAAGGCCTTTTGCTTTGCCACCGCCAGCATGCCGGCCGAAATATCTACGCCGGTCACTTTGTAGCCACGCCGTGCAAGTTCGATTGAATGCCGGCCTGTGCCACAACCGATATCAAGAATGGCCGAACCGGTTGGCAATTGCAGTTCTGCTTCGATAAAATCGATCTCAGCAAGCGTGTCGCGCGTGAAAATCTCATTTTCATAAACCGGAGCGATGGCGTCAAAAAAGGCTCGCCAGTTATGATCTTTTTTACTGGTCATTTTTTTCGGCATTTTCAGCACCTTTGGTATCTTCGGCGGGTTCTGCATCTTTGGTGGCTTTGGTGTCTTTGGCATTATTACCATCTTTGCCATTCTTAGAATCTTTGGCAAAATTAGCAAAAAATTTCATAAAATCGCTCTTCACAGCTGCGACCGCATCAAAACTCGCATCAGGGCTTTCGATCGCCTGCAGATCAACGATTTTTTTCATCACCGCCAGACTCTCTTTGAGTTCGGCCTGTGTTAAACCAGTCTTCAGGCGCTGCAGGCTGATTTTATGTTTAACCTTGCCATCATTACCGGTAACTGTCTCGGTATAACGTTCAACAATCAGCGCCGTTACCGAGGCAATCTGATCGACCGGAATTCGGTTAGCTGTCATGCCAAAAATGAGGCGCCGCACCGTCTCTGAGCCTTCCTGGTCAACCGGAACGCCGGTTCCAGATTCACCTGAGAGCTTGTTTTGCCGATAAAAAGCAAGCAACATGGCCTTTACGTGCAGATTGGTTTCGAGTTGCCTGGTGGTGTTCGAAAGAAGCTCGACCAGGCCCACTTCGCCGTTTCTAACCTTGGCGGCGATTTCGATGGCAGATTTATTGATTTCTTGCCGGTCAGCATCGTTGAATGCCAGTTCTGTCACTTTGGCGATACTCTTTTCAAGGCCATCAGCCGCGTATTCCCGGCCTGATTCATGCAGAATGCCAAGACCAAAATAACCGCCGACCACAAAAGCAACGACCACAAACAAACAACCCAGACCAAAGCAGCCACAACAGGTTTTCTTATTCATATAAAGCCTTTTCCATAACGTAATGCTGAATTTCACCATACAGAAGATGCCCTTCTGCCACAACCTGATACCCGAGCACCAGATAAAAACCCACGGCCTGCTCGCGGGCATCAAGAACAATTTTTTCAACACCCTGCGCTCTGGCAATTTCTTCCATCGATTCCATCAGCAGACGGCCTATGCCCTTGCCCTGAAAAGCAGAAGCGACCGCCATGAAACGAACCCTGCCAAGTGCCGGAGTATCAATCTGAAGGCGGGCAATCCCTGCCAGATGCCCGTCGGCGTAAACAGCCCGATGCCATGAATCATTTTCACGGGGGTCTCTTTCGCTGCCCTTTGGCTGGTTCCATGGTTTGCGCATTACTTCCCAGCACAGGTCATGATAGTTTTCCCACTCGGTGGGCGTTTCGGGGCTTCTTAATTCGTATTCAGCCATAACTACTGCCTCGCATTATCAACTTCGTCGACCGGAACGATTCGATAGACCTGGTCATTCTCGCGCACGATGCCCGCGAGCTTAACACCGACCAGCGAATCTTTTTTTGCACATTGCACTGGTTTAAAGGCTTCTTCGATCGATTCGACCCTGATGCTGACCACACCAGTGGCCGAACCCTGAAACATCAGTTCGTCGCCGCAGGCAAAGCCAGCCCCTTCAACCCTGATTTCAGCAACCATTACCTTGCGGAAAAAATTGGTTACCACACCCACATGCACCTTGCGATGTGTTGCTTTTGAGCCGTTGCCACCGGTCCATTGCGAAATCTGCCGGCCAAAAAAGAAGCCTTCAGAAAAACCCCGATGAAACACTGAATCAAGCCTGGTCATCAGTTGTTTTTTCAGGTCGGCGAGTCGAACGGCAAAATCGGGTTCGCGGCGGTGATCGTAATAAAAATCAATAAACTGCCGGTAACAAGCGGTAACAACACTTACATACTCAGGGCTGCGCCCCCGCCCCTCAATTTTAAGGCTGTTAACCCCGGCCGCCAGTATCTGGTCGAGAAAAGGCAAAGAACACAGATCTTTCGGACTCATCACGTAATCCTGGCCCAGCAAAAATTCTTTGCCCTCGCGCACGTCTTTGATGAGGTATTCACGGCGGCACGGTTGCCGGCATTCACCACGGTTTGCTGAGGCATCGAACCCGAACTGTGACATGAAGCAACGGCCGCTCACCGAAACGCACATGGCGCCGTGTGCAAAAACTTCCAGCTCAATATTTTCGGCTTCAGAACCAAGCCTGGCGGCGAGCTGCCCCCTGATCTGCACGATTTCATCAAGAGTACATTCTCGAGCCAGCACAAAGCGCCTGACACCAAACTGCCGGTAAAGAAACAGCAGAGAGGCCGAATTGGCAACCGACATCTGGGTTGACACAAAAACCGCCACCCGGTGCCGCAACGCCAGCTCTAAAATAGCGAAATCCCAGCAGATAATCGCATCAACGCCAGCGGCAGCCGCAGCCGCAACGAGATTTTCCGCCAATTCCAGCTCGCGATCAAAAACGATGGTATTCAGAGCCAGATAGGCTTTCGCACCGCCGGCATGGCAAAGAGAAGCGATGGTCACCATGTCTTCAACCGCAAAGTTACGGGCGCTGGCCCGCATATTCATCGAAACAACCCCGAAATAAACAGCGTCCGCCCCGGCATCCAGCGCGGCTCGAAGGCTGGTCATATCGCCAGCCGGCGCCATCAGCTCAGGTTTTTTCATTGGCCCGGTGTTATTATGCTGCATGCTGCTAAGACTAACATGTTAATGGCGATTTTTCATCCATCAAACTGCCCGACCACAGATGGGTGGAATTTTTTAAAGCAGAATAGTATAATGCGAATTCAATGGGTTTCATTTTCTTGCAGGTGAGGTGTTGAGATGATAAGAACTGAAAATCAGAAGCAGTTATCAGAACTTATCGTTCAAGCGCTGTCAGACGAAAGCATCAAGCTGGCAGAGCCACTGAACGATTTTGAAATACAGGTTTTTTCAGCGACCATCGACCGTCTGCTTACCGAAGACACCTTGCCGGAGCTATCGGAACTAGCTATCGAGCCAAGGCGCATCATCACGCTGCTGCAGACTGACAAACTTTCTGCCGAACACGAAAAACAGGCCCGACAGACCCTGAGACGCTTCAGGGAAGTAATCATCAATCTTTCGGCTGAGCCAGAATTGAAGGTCCTGAACTGATATGCCCCCTTCCGTAAAATCACAGAATCTGTCGATAATGATGACCGATATCCAGGGATACTCGGCTGCCGTGGCCGAAGCCAGCCGCGAAGAAGTGGTAACCCTGATCAGAAGACACAACAAATTGATGCGCCCGGTCATCGAATTTTATCGCGGCACCATCATCAAATCAATTGGCGACGCTTTCCTGTGCACTTTTCCCAGCGCGACCGACGCGGTAATCTGCGCCATTATCATTCAACTGCTTCTCAAAGAATACAACCAACGTATGCCTGACAAAGCGACCAATCTCAACTTGCGCATTGTCGTCAACTCAGGCGACGTAACGCTCGAACAGGGCGACATTTTTGGCAACGCCGTCAATATAACCGCCCGCATGGAAGCACTCGACTGCTTTCCGGGCGGGTCGATCGGCATCAGCGAATCTACTCACCTGCTCATGGATCGCACCGAAATCGTCGCCGACAAAATCGGGGCCAAAACCCTCAAGGGAGTACCAGAACCGGTCACGGTCTATCAGGTACCTCTTGAAAAACAAAAACTGAACAAACTGCCGATGCATCTGCTGACTCTCGTTGAAAAGGTCGTTAATTCAGACGATCTCGACTCAGACTCATCTGATGGCAACGCCAGGCTTAACGAGTGGGCACAGTCGGTTGGCAGCTTTCTAAAACAGACCAACTGGGGCGACAACCTCAACAAAGCAACCAGGCAGATCGGCAACTTGCAGCAATCGCTGGCCAAAACTTTCGGAAAAAAGA
>Ga0209099_1001774_pt1 | contig 20620 bp, 19 predicted proteins | sample AD_JPNHW2_MetaG_FD_184430 | JGI IMG/M metagenome (GOLD analysis project Ga0209099, IMG submission 184430) | Active sludge microbial communities of municipal wastewater-treating anaerobic digesters from Japan - AD_JPNHW2_MetaG (SPAdes) (version 2) | ecosystem: Engineered > Bioreactor > Anaerobic... | reverse complement strand
AAGCGAAAAATGCCTTACAACTTGCCTGAATTTTACCTCTGAAATCTTTGCACGGTTGACATACTTGTTTTTCATGATCTTGACCTCGTTTACAGCTTACTACTCCTCGCTGTTCTAGTCAAGACCCATTTCTAAATATTCAGGAATTATTAAAGTCCGGCGATCGGATTTAATGGCCTACGGATTTATCGTAAACACTATTTATCAGGTTATTTGACAAAGAGAAATTTAGTTCTATAATTAGTAAGCATGTGCGATGACAGCAAAAACAACTATCATCTGCACAAAAAATATCTGCGGAGTGCCTTTATGGAAAATAAAGCATGTAGAACAGAAGAATCCAATCATAATATTTTTTTGATATCTCCTTTTTTCAGTTTTTGTCTAAATATTTCCGACGAATATTTGCCTCAATTGAACGCTTTTTCTGTTGAAAATCGGATCTGCGGAAGAACGCTCGATTTTGGCAATGGTATCGAATTCGCAATTGATATTGACAGTGCGAATCGCAGAATTTATATTGACGGTTGGAAAGTTAAAGACGCTTCTATACAAATCATTGATCCGAATCAAGACGACGGATATATTCGTCAATATTATCGCCCGAATTATAACGATGCCGAATGGGACGGGTATCATACCCCCGTCATGTTCGAGGATTTCAAGTTCCCTAAGGACCGCTATAAATGGGCCAGAACTCATGTGTTTCTGCCCGAAGATATTAAAGGTCAAAAAGTCACCTTATTTCTTGGGGGATTCGGGCTTTTGGACTTCGGTTGGATGCGTGTCTTTTTAAACGGTGAGGCAATCGGAACGCGTAAAGTTGAAAAACGGTGGCATGAACCAGGATGTTTTGTTTTCGATCCGTCCACACCCGGTTACTCGCAACTGCGCTTCGGACAAGATAACATCATTGTGCTGCAGTTGACCGATTATCGATGCCGCACCCGTAAACTCGACGAATTTGACCCCTTGCAAGCAAGAGAGCTTTCCACTATCGGCAGAAACTGGCCGGGGCAGTTCGAACAATATCTCACCGCAGGAGAACCACTGCTGATGCCGAAATGGATATATCGGCATAAAAACATAATTTCGGAGGGCAGTGAAGGGCGTGTTGAGTTTATCTTGACAGACGAAGCGGAAATTTTGCAAGCGAATATCCTTTACGCATGGAACGATCAAAGTCCTACATTACATAAAACAATCACCATACAAAACCATGCTCAAAAAGACGTTCGAATCATAAATGTCCGTCTCGGGCAATATCAGACCAATGCCGAATCAACCGAGGGAGAGCAGGGGTTTCCGGTATATTCGGACGGCTGCTTTTTCATGACTGTCGCACATCCTTCGGGTTGGACGACAGGTCAGGACGGCATTATTACCCTCAAACAATATCCAGGAACGTTAATAAAACCCGGTGATACCTTTACATGCATGGAAACGGTATACGGTGTTTCCGACCTAGATCAAGCCCGCAGCGCGTTTATAAAACACATGGAGAGCCGGATGCGCCGCGTAATCAGAGGGCACAACAAACCTATTTCGATTTTAGAGTCCTTTGGGTCTTGGCCGATTGAACCGCTGCAGTTGGATTACGGTCATTATCCGAATGAAAAAGCAATTTTAAATCATCTCGAACAATATCGGCAGAGCGGTTGTAAATTTGATTATTATTGCATCGAGTTCTGGAACGACTATCACGGTGATCTGACAAGACCGGGATGTGAACGTTTTTCCAACGGATTTGATAAAATCAAAGAAAAGCTCGGTGAACTCGACACCGCATTGGGGCTTTGGATCGATACCTCGGCGGGGCGGTGGAGCATCGGCGGAAATCCGGTGATCAAGAGCTGCCGAAGCTACAACGCTGCGGCCTATGAAAGAACCGGTCAGGAGCCGATTCTGGGTGAGTGTTACTGCCGTGCGCAGGAACCGTATAAGAGCATGTTTCAAAACGCGTTTTTGCAACATGTTCGGGAAAACAAAGTACGTCTGCTTAAATTCGATGATGCTATGGCTGTCTGCCACAACCCAAACCACAATCATCTGCCGGGCGTCTACTCCACCGAGGCGATTCAGAACTCGGAAATTGAATTTTTGCAAGCGCTGGACAATGAATGTCCGGACTTGTTTATCATCCTCTATTGGGGTCATCGTTCGCCCTGGTGGCTGTTGTATGCCGACACCTTGTTTGAATCCGGCTTGTTTTTGGAGGCCTCGACACCTGCCGCTTTTCCGACTCTGTATGCCCGTGACGGTGTGATTTTAACGCTCGATCAGGCGACGGTATGGTGCGAAGATGTGCCGCAGTCGGGCAAGGACTCGTTGGGTATTTGGCTGACCGATTGGGCGTGGAACAGTTCTATCCATACAGAACGTTGGCAGGAGGCTCTGATCATGGATATATGCAGAGGGAACCTGCTGTTCCAATTATGGAGTGATGATCGGTTTTTGACCCCCGATGAGCAAAACCAGGTCTCTTTTTTGATGGAATTGTTTCAAAATAACAAGTCCTGTTTTGAAAATTCAAAGCGGATTCTCGGCAATCCGTGGAATTACGAGCCCTACGGTTATTTTTGCTGCGACGGAAAACGTGCGTATCTTTCGATGTATAACTGCAGCTGGTCGGATATCACAGTGCGTCTCGAACCGGAAAAATGGGGTTTACCGATGGGAGTAATAAGAGATTATTATAAGTGGTATCCGCACCGCGCAAAACTTGAAATGAAAGATAAAACGACGCCCGAAATTGCCATGCGTCCGTTCGAAGTGATATTTCTGGAAATCGCACCGCAAAACGAAACCGCCATATCCGATAGCATTCCGTCACTGCCAATGAAAAATCATTTTTTACGGTCGTCAGTAAAGCAAGAAATATCGATTCGACAAGAGGGGAAAACAGCGCTGCGGGTCGGCATGGAGGACTTTATCAGTCAATACGAAAATAGGCAAGTGAAAGGCCAATACAGCGATGTGCCGAAACGTATTTTAGAGACTCCGGATATCAACACATATCAAAACTATGATAAAAAGGTCTTCACGATTGAGACATTAATTTTTAAAAACCACGGGGACGGAATGATTTTTATCGCAGCACAAATGAAAAAAGACGGCCTCACATTTAAGCTCAACAATTTGGGCATGCATTTCGCTGCGGAAGCGGAGATGGACAGTAAAAAACAAGAATGCCATCCCGTAATCGGAAATCTGACCTATGCCGTGCCCTGGCAGGGCTGGCGGATTCCGATTTCCCGACTTCAATACAACAGTAAGTTAAAGCTGACAGTGACCGCTTTTGTTCCCAAGGAGACTAAGATTGATTTTATGGGTTATTTTATCCCGGCCGAACAGTGATTTATAATTCTATACCGATGCGCTTGAGCGTTTCCAACTCTGCGGGAAGAGTAGCCGGAACGGCATCAATACCGGTGGTGTACATCATATCGCCGGGTATCAGCTTCATCAATTTTTGAATGTTTTCCGGTTCGTACAAAATAAAGGTTTTCTTTCCGGCTTGGGCGATACGTTGTTGAACCCCGGACCAGTCCTTTTCTTTGTTCGGACCGTCGCCCGCAACCCACTGTATGCCCATGAGTTCATCGATTTTCAACACTGATTCCAAGTGATTGAGTTCGCCGACGCCATCGAGGTGGTAATAAGGGTGGCTCAGTCTTGCAGCCGAGGTTTTTAATTCCGGACCGACAAACGTGTTAAACATCACATTGCTGATCATATAGCAAAAATCCGATTGCAAAATATAGGTCGGCTTTGTGTCATAAACACCGCACCAGGACGAAAAGCCCTTTGCTTCATTTTTGATTATATCGTTGATCTCGTCGAAATACCGGAACCAAAGAGTTTGAATTTCCTCAACGCACCGCAGCACCTCATCGGGATAATCGTAGAGATCCAGCAGAAGTCCTTCCGGCGTGCGGAACGAAGACAGAATATCAAGGACGCCACCGAGGTCCGTCATGGCCATTACGACATTGCCGCGCCATTTTTCCATGCCTTCGATATAGATGTCCTTGACTCTACGCAGCCAGATATTGTCAGGGTCATATTCAAAATGCAGTTCTTTAATCGGCAGTTGTTTTACCGGAGTAAACCATGTCGTCTCCTTGCGCGCATGAAGCTCGCAGCCCAAAAACGCTGCCGCGACACCCGCTCCGAATGCATGAGTCGCGATATAAGGATAAGCGTCACCCACAAATTCAATCAGAGACAGCTCATAATCCAATCGGTCGACCAACTGTTTCGGTGTCACATTGAGGTCGCCTGCAGACAAGAATTCCAGAAGCGGAAAGGGTGATTCTATCCGGTCGGAGGTCTCTTTATGCACTTTTATCGGAATAATCGGCCTTCCGAGTTTATTTTTATGCCATAACTCATAATTTTTACGGAGCTTTTCCCAGTTGAAGTCGTTAAATCTCGCCATTTTATCATTTCCTCCAAAAATCGGTTTAAATTATAAATTCTCAATTCCAATGCGTTTTAACGCTTCGAGTTTGGCTGGCAGATCGGTTTGGTTCACCGTGTACCCGGTATTGAAAATCATATCGCCTGTCACTAAATCGATAAGCTGTTTCAGCAGCTTCGGCTCGCACCAGATATACATCTTTTTTCCGGCTGATGTAATACGTTTATGGATTTCGGACCAGTCCTTATCCTTATACGGTCCGTCTCCGGGTCCCCATTGTACACCTGCAAACGCATCGATTTTTAAAATCGAATCCAGATGTTTCAACTCCCCGATACCATCTAAATGATAAAACGGCCGGTGCAGGCGTTCAGCCGATGATTTCAATTCCGGTCCGACGAATTCGTTAAACATTTCATTGCTGATCATATAGCAAAAATCTGATTGCAATATGTAAGTAGGTTCGGGGTCATAGATATTGCACCAGGACGTATAACCCTGCGCTTCGCTCTTCATGATATCGATAATTTCGTTTAAATAACGAAACCACATAGTTTGAATTTCCCGGACACAGCGCAGCACTTCGTCGGGATTGTCATAAAGATCAAATAAAAGTCCCTCGGTTGTACGGAATGACGCCAGAATATCGAGCACCCCGCCGAGGTCGGTCATTCCCATCACGACGTTGCCGTGCCATTTTTCCATGCCTTCGATATAGACATCTTTAACCCGTCTCAGCCATATATTATCAGGATCATATTCAAAATGCAGCTCTTGAATCGGGAGTTCCATCGCCGGAGCAAACCAGGTAGTTTCTTTTCGGGCATGGAGTTCACAGCCCAAAAACGCTGCCGTGACGCCCGCACCAAACGCCTGGGTCCCGATATGAGGAAAACCTTCCCCCATATACTCTGTTTTCGAAAGTTCATAATCGAGCCGATCGATCAGCTGCTTCGGCGTCACCGAAAAGTCCGCTGCCGAGATAAAATTTAACATCGGATAGGGTGATTCATCACGGTCTGAGGCCTCTTTCTTAATTTCAATCGGTACGATCGGCCTTCCGAGTTTATTTTGGTACCAGAGTTCGTAATTTTTACGGAGTTTGCTCCAGTCAAAATCCTCAAATCTGGTCATCTTTTTTTCCTCCCAATAACGGGTTTTTAAGCAGCGCTCTTTTTATCTTATAGTCGGGCATGTATCTCTCGATCAGTGCATAGAACCGTTTTGAATGGTCTTTGTATTTGATATGCGCAAGCTCATGAACTACGACATAATTTATCGCCTCATCGGGATATGCCATCAGCCGCCATGAAAAACAAAGTGAGTTATTACCGTTACAGCTTCCGAATCGAGATTTGGCCGAAGTGATCTTGACAGCAGAGGGGAAAAGGTTCATGATACGTGAAAAGTCATTTACCTTTATAGGTAGTGTTTCAATTGCTCTTTGTCTCAGTGCGGTTTCATTTTCTGAGATAACCTTTTCAAAACGATTATGTAAAGTTTGCTTTTCGAGCTGTTTTTCAATCCATTGGGCATTTTTTTCCACAAAAGTATTTATTTTCGAATCCGGCATCATAAATGGCGCTTTGACAATCGGGACATTGTCTTTTCCGATTTTTAAAGACATGGTTTTTCGATCTGCGCGTATCAGCCGATAGTCAAACATAAAAACGCTCCGAAATAGATTTTCCCGATGATTATAACATAAAAAAAAAACGCCCGCAATACGCGGGCGAACTATACACGAAAAATACCCTATCTAAAAGATGATACAGATGAGTCCGTTGCAGCCGTCATTGATGATCTTTTGTACGGTATCCTGCAATTTGACTCTGGCTTGAGGAGGCATATGGGTGAGTTTTGAATGCAGCCCTTCGTTGACAAGTTCATGGAGCGACTTGCCGAAGATGTTGGACTGCCAAATTTTTTCAGGCGATTCCTCATAATCTTTGAGAAGATACATCACGAGTTCTTCAGACTGCTTTTCGGATCCGACGACAGGGCGAATCTCGGTGCTGATGTCAGCGCGGATCATATGGATCGAAGGTGCGCCGGCTTTCAACCGGACGCCGTATCTTCCGCTCTGTTTCATAATCTCCGGTGGCTCAAGTGAGAGTTCCTCCATCGAGGGCATGACGATCCCGTAACCGGTCGCGTTGACTTCCTCGATGGCACTGCGGTATTTATCATAAATACCCTTGACCTCGGAAGCAGCTTTGATGAACTCAAACAGCGAGCCCTCGTCATCGATCTGCTGGCCTGTGATCTCACTCATCACACGGAAAAACAACGTCTGCTGCAGTCCGATCTCTATTTTCGCGCTGCCGTTTCCGTAATCGCGCCCGACAATATCCGCTTTTCTAATATGTTCGTTGGCGGCTACAGCGACCGGGAATGCATCCAGTTCTTTGATTTTGGTTACCGACTTTGCGGTCTCCTTCATTTTGGAGAGAAGCTCTGTTTTCAACCAGTAATCCGCAGGCAGTTTCATTAACCAATTCGGAACGTCAACCCAGATTTCGCGCAGCGGGAATTCATAGAGCACACTCCGTAAAATTTCGAGAATTTCTTCTTCATCCATTTTAAGGCAGTTGACACTAATGACACCGATTCCGTATTGCTGTTCGATCTCGGCCTTGACCGCAATCGCTCGTTCGGAAGTCGGATCGGTGCTGTTCAGGACGATGGCGAACGGCTTGTTGATCTCTCGCAATTCGTTGATTACTCGCTGTTCGGCCTCGGCATATTCAGCGCGCGGAATGTCGCTGATACTGCCGTCGGTAGTGACGACCAAACCAATGGTTGAGTGTTCTGTTATGACCTTTTTGGTGCCGACTTCCGCCGCCATGTTAAAGGGAACTTCTTGTTCAAACCACGGAGTCATAACCATTCTGGGCGCTTCGTTTTCAATATAGCCGATCGAGCTAGGGACGATGTAACCGACGCAGTCGATCATTCGCACTTTAAATTCGCCGTCGTCGTCGATGCGGACTTTGATGGCTTCTTCGGGGATAAACTTCGGCTCAGTGGTCATGATGGTGCGTCCGGCGGATGCCTGCGGAAGCTCATCGGTGGAGCGTTCTTTACGCGCGGTATCGGCAATGTTCGGAATGACGAGGGTCTCCATAAAGCGCTTGATAAACGTGGATTTTCCTGTTCTGACCGGACCGACAACGCCGATATAGATATCCCCTCCGGTCCGTTTTGCCATGTCTGTGTAAATGCTGCTTCCCATATTGTCACGCTCCTCTCAAACGGTGGGGATCAACAAGACGTCATCGTGGGTCAGCCGATCCGCTGTAATTCCGTTTTGCGTCTTGATTATGTCTGTCGAAGTATTGTAGGTCTTTGCAATTTCCCAAAGCTCTTCGCCTTCGCCTGCGAAACAAATTACCAGTGGACTCAGCGGAGGCGACTTTTTGACCGTTTCGTTGACTTTCAAATCGGTCATCAGTTTATAGACGACACTCTCACATTTCGTCACTGTTGCGGTGACATCTGTACGAATTTCCATGCCCGAACCGGTCTGAACGGACTTGCTTCCGCTGACCGACGCTTTCACCGAAAAATCGCCGCATTCGGCAGAGGCGTTGACATTCTGTCCGAATTCAAGCACTTTTTCGATAAAAGACAACTTTCCGTCTTCGTTTGAAGTCATAATCACCGCAGTCACCGACCCAAAGACGGTAATCTCTTCTTTTTCCGTCGAAAGTGAAACCGAATTGATTGAACACCTGGTATCAAGCACTTTTTCAATCGTCTGTCCGCTGAAGTCGACACCGCCGGAAGCAGTGCAGGGTACCTCGAAACGTTCACAGCTCGTAACTGCGGTAAAGTCTCCGTACTGCGCTTCTGATGCGAATTCACGACTGTAACCGTCAAAGAGCAAATCAACTGTCTCAATGAGATTGTTGACTGCGGTAATGCAGAGAATTAAGTCGAGAGTCATGCGGCGGTTGTCGCCGTCCGGCTGCGTGACCACATTCAGCGCATATGATACGACCGAAGCCGCCATTTCGATCTCGCTGTTTTCAGCCGAATCCAATTCGATAATCTGGCTGAACGGAATCGTGAATTTGATCGTATGAGGTGTTGAAGAACTGACGTCACCGAGATACAGTGCTTCGAGTGTTGCGTTTCCGCTGACGGCGACACGCCCCGATACCGCCTTGAAACCGCTGTCGGAAATGGTAAGGCGCGAACTCAGCAGCTTCATCACCGAAGGCCGGGAGTTTTCAAGTTCTAAATCCTCACTGAATGTGAATTGGCGGTTGAAGGAAGACAAAAACCGTTTGATCGTCACATTCTGCCTTTTTAATTCAATCTCGGCGCCTTCAATGCTATCCAGCAGTTCTTCGCGTTTTGCTCCCTTGACATCGGTGTCCAGCAAAAACGATCCGAACAGATCGATTTTGCGAGACGAAATCGGCTGCGCGGAGCATCTTTGGAGGCGAGGGGTCACAAAGACCGCACAGTCAGGCGGTACCGCAGCGTCCACCGTCTGCCGCCAGGCCGTTGTCTGGTTGGCGCTGCACAATTCTCCGTCGGGCGACCGATAGAGTGTGCAAAACCGGATATTTCCTTCTATGATGATTTTTTGTTCCGCGATCTGTCTCCCTGTGACGAATACCTCCGCTTCGGACCGCAGAACACGTTGAACCTCGGGGAGATAATCGGGGATCACCGCCTGCGAATCCACTCGCACCTCGGGTTTTGCCGAGAGCAGCGTTACAGAGGAGCCGATGCTTTTCTTATTCATTTTCATCTGCATATATTGTCTCTCCTTTACACTCGTATGTGCCAATTGTTATGCTTTGAGTTGCGTTTTTATGTAATGTGCGTTAAAATTACATCGGTGCCGGAGGTGACATTTTTGTCGAAAACCATCAAAGCTGTCTGTATCGTGCTTGCGGTATTGTCCGCAGGCTTGATTGGGCTTTCGGTTTACAAGATAAAAACCGCCGCCCCGCATATCGGAGCTGCGATCTACGCCTCGCAATGGACGCCCGCAATCGACCTTCCGAACGGAAAAATTAACATTAATAACGCTTCGAAAGATGAACTGATGCTGCTGCCCGGCATCGGCGAACTGCTGGCGGAGCGGATCATCGCGTACCGCGATGAAAGCGGTGGGTTCTTTTCTAAGGATGAGATTAAAGAAGTGCAGGGCATCGGCGATGGAAAATACGAGGCCATCCGCCACTATATTACGATTGGCGCATCTTATTAATTATTTCTATCAGGAGGATATCATGGTCAGACACATCGTCATGTGGAATTTCAAAGAGGAATTCACCGAGGAAGAAAACATTAAAAACGCACAAAAAATCAAAACCGAACTGGAAGCGCTGACTTCTAAAATCGAAGGGGTCATTTCGTTGAAAGTGATGATTTCAACGCTGCCATCAGGTAACCGTGCCGTAGTGTTGAACAGCTTGTTCACCGACGAAGACGCGCTTAAAAATTATATCGTCCATCCCGAACACGTCCGCGTCGGCACCATTGTCAGAGCGGCTCTCACCGACCGCGTCTGCGCCGATTACATTGAATAATGCATATAAAAAACAGGGGCGGTCTAAAAACCGCTCCTGCTTTTATAAGTCCAACTGTTAAAATGTTCCATGTGGAACATTATTCGTATTGAATTATAGTTTCAAATCTGCAATCTGCTTTTTCAAAAAGTCCACTGCGACCTTAATGTCCTTTTCCGGTGAAGCACCGGCTTCGCGTTCGACCGTCAAAAATCCGTTATAGCCGGACGCCTTTAATGCGGGCAGGTACTTCTCGAAATGCACATCGCCGGTGCCGAGTACGACTTCACGGAAATATTCGGGGCGCTCACCCATCTCCTCGTGCTTGACTAACCCGTAAATGACCTCGGGATCTTCTTTTTTCAGCATGATGCCGTCTTTTGCATGGGTGTGAACGGCTAACGGGCCGAGGATTTTTGCGGCTTCGACGCTGTTTTCACCGAGCACCATCGCCAGATTCGCGGGGTCGAGGTTGACCGCAACACCCTTAACGCCGAGCTCTTTGATAAAACGTGCAAGCGTCGCTGCGGGTTCGGGACCGGTCTCGACGGCAAAGTAAGCACCGCACTTTTCGGCGTATTCGCCAAGTTTATAGCAAGCGCGCTGCATGATGTCGTAACGGGGATTATTACGGTCTGCGGGAATCAAGCCAATGTGCGTGGTCACGACTTTACAGTCAAGTTCGAGTGCCATATCGATGATGCATTTGGAACGCTCGATACGGTCGGGATTTTCTTCCTCATTCATAAAACCGTGGCCGCCGAAGTCACCGCACAGCGCCGAGAAGACCAATCCGTTGGAGCGAACATAGTCAAGCGCCTCACGCTGCTGTTTGGTATTGAGAGTTGTCGGGCTGAACGCGCCGATAGTAGCATAGGCTTGAATGCCGTCTGCACCGACGGCTGCGGCTCTTTTTACACCCTCTTCAAAACCGACCCTGAAGGAATCGACGATAACACCTATTTTCATAATCTGACCTTCCTTTCAAAGATAGGTATGTACTTTTTATTTTAAAATTGGAAATACGGTCGCGGTGATTGAAAGCTCTTTTAACTTTCCTTCTAATTCGGAATCTGTGAAGAGACCGGCGATATAGCCGACCGCATTTCCGGCAGACAAACGTCTTAAGTTCCCGAGCAAAGCGAGTTTTTTTGTGTCGGTTTCGTTTACTCTGAGTAAAAATTCGTATTTGCTGTCATCCGGAATAAAGGAAGTCGTATCTTCCCAGAACATATTACGCTGACTCTGCTTTTCACGCGTGCAGTCGATGACGTCGGAGATCACAGCACTTGCGGTCGGGAATTTACCCGCACCTTTGCCGTAAAACATCACGTCGCCGGTAGCATCTCCGTCAACGATAATACCGTTAAAGACGTCGTTAACGGATGAAAGCTGATTGGAATTGTCCACAACCATCGGACGGACACAGGCGCTCACACCATTGCCGACCGGTTTTGCTCTGCCGATCAACTTTATGCAGCCGCCGCAAGCACGCGCCAGCTTGATATCGTCGAGGGTGATCTGCCGGATACCGGTCGTGGGGATAATATCGGGTTGGGGGTGTTTTTTAAAGCAAAGACCGCTCAAAATTGAGGTTTTGCGGGCACAGTCATGCCCATCCACATCCGCCGACGGATTCAACTCGGCGTAACCGAGTTTTTTGGCGGTAGCAAGAGCGTCTTCAAAACTCATATTGTCGGTTTCCATCTTGGTCAGGATGAAGTTGGTCGTCCCGTTTAATATACCGTAAACGCTGCTAAACTTGTCAGCAGCGAGACATTGGTTGATCGGTTTTAGCAGCGGAACGCCGCCGCCGACACTGGCTTCGAATTTCAACATCGCACCGGACTGTTTAGCGTAACCCATCAACTCTGTTCCGCGCGTTGCGATCATCTCTTTGTTTGAAGTGACGACGTTTTTCCCGGCTTTCAGGCATCGAGAGACAAATTCAAATGCCGCACCGGTGCCGCCGATAGTTTCGACGACGGTCGAGACCTCCGGGTCGTTTTCAATGATTGAAAAATCCTTGATAAAAAGGTTGTTATATTCCAATTCAGTGAAATCTTTGATGTCCAAAATGTATTTCAGGCACATCGATTCACCGACCGCCATTTCAATTTTGTCCCGGTTGCGCATGAACAGTTGTGCCGTCCCCGAACCGACTACGCCGTGACCCATGATTGCGAATTTCACCTTAACAACCTTCCTTTCATGAAGCGTTTGAAAAATATCAAACTGCCTCCGTAATCTCGGCATTACCCAGTTGGCAATGCTTAATAAGCGCCATTATAACACAACATTTGCCCATTGGCAAGTAATGCAAACTCTAAAAAATTCGGTATTGCAAAAACAGGAAAGAGATGTTATAATAGCTTTCGCATCGGGGCACATGCCGGTGTGATGGAATTGGTAGACGTAGTGGACTCAAAATCCACCGGTAGCGATATCGTGCCGGTTCGAGTCCGGCCACCGGCACCATCAATCTCGAGCAATACGCGCCGTTAGGCGCGTATTTTGATTTATTTTTGTTTGAAAAGGGGAGAACACGGCAACAATGAAAAAAGTGTTGATCACCGGCTCTTCCGGAGGAATCGGCGCAGCAACCGCCCGGCTTTTTGCCGAAAGCGGATATTATGTAGCATTGCATTATCATCAATCAGAAGGAATCGCACATTCACTCGAACAAGAATTTGGTGAATATGCATTTGCGGTGAAAGCCGACATTTCGGATTCGGCGCAGGTTAAGGCGATGTTTTCGGCGGTACTGGAACGCTTCGGCGGAATTGACGTACTGATCAACAACGCTGGTATCGCAGAGTTCTCTCTCTTCACCGACATCACGGACGAACAGTGGCGCAGGATGTTCGCGGTCAATGTTGACGGCTGCTTTTATTGCTGCCGTGAAGCGCTACCGTATATGATCTCTCAAAAATCCGGTACGATCATCAACGTCTCATCCATTTGGGGCATCACAGGCGGTTCCTGCGAGGTTCATTATTCAGCCTCAAAAGCTGCCGTCATCGGATTGACAAAAGCTTTGGCCAAAGAAGTAGGCCCTTCAGGGATCATGGTAAACTGCATTGCACCGGGCATAATCGATACCAAGATGAACCGGAGCCTCTCGGGTGGAGACATCACAAGCTTATTAGATGAGACGCCGCTGCAAAAGATCGGAACGCCTTTCGAAATCGCAAAAACCGCTTTGTTTTTATCAGAATCCGAATTTATCACCGGTCAGGTGATCAGCCCGAACGGAGGATTCGTGATTTGAAAATTTCTCTTGCCTTGTAAGAAAAAATATTGTATAATTTTTCGCGAGAAGTGAATTTTTCTCAGAAATTGAAAGGATTGTATGAAATGAACGTATTTTTCTCGATGATAGGCAGATTGCTTGAGGCCGCCACTCCGTCTACAGATGTATTGACTGCGGCAACGACAGGCGCTTCTGTTACGTCTGTTGTTAATTCTGTCGTAAACACTGTCGTTGACTCGACTGCATCCACGGCAAGCACGGCTTCCGGCGCCGCCTCTCTGTTCGGGGGCAGCAGTATTTGGTCAACGGTTCTACTTTTCGGCGTATTGATTCTCGCGATGTATTTTCTGATGATCCGCCCGCAGAAAAAGCGTGACAAAGAGCAGAAGATGATGCGTGATGCGCTTTCCGTCGGCGATGAGATCGTCACGATTGGCGGCATCTCGGGTACTGTTGTCAGCGTCCGTGAGGATTCGGTAATCATCGAGACCGGTTCCGACCGCGATAAGCTGAAGATCATGAAATGGGCAATCCAAACCATCACTGCAATGCGCAAATCTGCTGATGATTCATCGAAAGAATAACGATAAATCGTTGGCGCTAAAAACGGAATAAAACGCACCCTCCCGGCATAGTTTTTCATAACTTGATTCGAGAGGGTTTTTTTATGTCTGCGGCTGAACCCGGTAACGGAAATCCTATGAAAAAGATCATCCTTTATGCGGTATTTTCGATTTTGATTTCAACCGCTGTATGTCTTGCGACGGCGATTATTTTCAGCGCCGGCGCATCGGTTTGCTATATCGGAGCGGTCGGGTGGATCCTCTGCGGCATTACAGGTCTTACCGGTGGTCTGATGAGTGCTCGGGCTATTCGGAGAAAGTGCGTCCTAAACGGAATGCTCTGCGCTTTTTTCGCATTCGTCATTCTCTTTGTGCTTGGGTTGTTTTTCGGAAACGGCGTGATGTTCTTGACATTTTTCATCAAACTCGCTGTATGCCTTGTCTCAGGCGCTGTGGGAGGTTTTATCGGTGCCGGAAATAAGCATCGGAAAAGCCGGGCCCATTAACTAAAGTAAAAATTTATTCCTAAAAACTTGAAAGATCAAACTCGTTGTGGTATAATCAAGTACCGGAAAACCCTATTTTTGTTTTCCGCAGATAAAATTTCGGAGGTTTACTATTATGAGCCATATCAAGACCATTACCGGAGCACGGCTTACCGCCAGTGTCAAGAACGGCGGATGCGGTGAGTGTCAGGCGTCCTGCCAGTCGGCTTGCAAAACCTCTTGCACGGTTGCCAATCAAAAATGCGAAAACAGCAAAAACAATCGCCGTTTTTCTCCGAAAACTTCAAAATAACGATTTCTGCATGAGGGCCGCCTCTCTATGCGGGGTCGGCCCTTTTTGTTGTCTCGGAAAGGAAAAGTTTGAAAAAAGATTTTTCAATCCCGGAGCTTTTTTCCCTACGTCGAAAAACCAAACGTCCCGGATTGGGTGTAAGGATGGCTTGAAAAGATGCTGCACAAATATGAGTTGAACGGGTATCGAATTGCAATTGATACAAACAGCGGCGCTGTCCATGTGTTGGACAAGCTCGCCTATGAGCTATTGAACTACACTTCGTTTGAAATGACAAAAGACACGCCCGAAGCAGCCTATCAACACGGTACGCGCGAGGATGTCGACACCTGCTGGAACGAATTACGCGAACTGCGTGATCGGGGCGAACTCTTTTGCCCGGACGATGAACGCCTTGCCGCATACAGAACCGGTTCTGCACCTGTAAAGTCGATGTGCCTGCTGATTGCGCATGACTGCAATATGAAGTGCGAATACTGTTTTGCGGACGAGGGGTGTTTTGGCGGGGAGCGTAATTGGATGACCGAAGAGGTAGCAAAAACTGCAATTGACTTTTTAATCGAGAAGTCCTGCAGTCGGCATAACCTTGAGGTGGACTTTTTCGGCGGGGAACCGCTGCTCAATTTCGGCGTGGTCAAAAAGACGGTGGAATACGCGCGCTCACTCGAGCAAAAGCACAACAAGACTTTCCGCTTTACGATTACCACGAATGGCGTTCTGCTCGATGATGAAAAGATCGACTTTATCAATCGTGAGATGTCAAATGCCGTCCTGTCGCTTGACGGCAGAAAAGAAGTTCACGATCGAATCCGAACCAAGAAAGACGGTGGCGGCACCTACGATGCCGTTGTTTCGAAATTTCAAAAACTCGTTTCCTTGAGAAAAAGCAACTTGCCCGACAAGAAGGACTACTATCTCAGAGGAACATTTACCCGTTATAACCTCGATTTCACAAACGATGTGTTTCATATCGCGGAACTCGGTTTTGATCAGCTCTCGGTCGAGCCGGTAGTCGCTCCGGACAGCGCGCCTTATTCGCTGCGAAAAGAGGACTTGCCGCGAATTTTTAACGAATATGAAACTCTGGCAGAACGCATCGTCGAACATCGTAATAATGGCGGCTATTTCAACTTTTTCCACTTCATGATCGATCTGGAGGGTGGTCCATGCGCCATCAAACGCGTCAAGGGCTGCGGCTGCGGAAATGAGTACGTTGCCATCGCAGCGAATGGGGACATCTATCCCTGCCACCAGTTTGTAGGCGTCGCTGCCAAAAAGATGGGCAGCGTTATGGACGGAAGCATAGATCTTACTATGAAATCGGAATTTGCGGCAGCTGATATCTTTACAAAAGAGGAATGCCAGAAGTGCTGGGCAAAATTCTTTTGCAGCGGCGGCTGCAACGCCAATAATTATCTGTATCGCGGTAATATTTTAAAACCATATGAGATGTCCTGTGAGATGGAACGAAAACGGATCGAGTGCGCTGTTATGATCAAAGCGGCACTGGCAGAACTAGAACAAGAAAACGAAAGCGAAGAACAACAAGATGCCGTATAAAATCTATCTGATCAGACACGCAAACGCCACCACCGAACCGATTATCCTCGGCAGTACCGACCGCCCCCTAACCCCGAAAGGTGAACAACAGGCGGCGGAATGCGGCAAATTATTAAAGGCATATCCGGTCGACGCGGTGTTTTCCAGCCCGCTAAAAAGAGCTTTTCAAACCGCAAAGGCGGCTTATCCCGACAAGACCCCGATCATCATCGACGGCCTTCGGGAATACGGATTCGGAGACCTTGAAGAAAAGCCATATGCGCAGTATTTCAACGACGACAGGACCTTTGATCTGGATCGGATGCTCGCAATCGCCTTCGATAAACACAATGCAGAGAAGCAAAAGGACTTTTTAGATCGTATCTTCGCGGCATTTTCTAAGATCATCGAGAGCTGCATGAAAACCGGCGTCTGCACGATTGCGGTCTTTTCCCACGGCGGAACCATCTCGACGCTGATGGCGGCGTTTTCTTATCCGAAATATGAGAGTTTAAGCTGCTGGCTGCCGGATAACTGCAGCGGTTATGTGCTCAAAACCGATCCGGCGCTTTGGATGCGCGATCGCATCGTAGAAAACATTGGCCACATCGAATATGGTCGCATCGAATGCGATTAAATTATCGAAAAGGAACGGGAATCATCCATTAAAACATCGATTACAAATACAAATACAAAACGGAACGAAGAGGGGATCGGCATGGCCAAGGTTCTGGTAAACACAAACATCTCAAAATTCGAAAATATCCCTATGATCGCGCTTCGCGGCGTAGTGCTGTTTCCGGAAATGACACTGCGTTTTGACGTCTCGCGCCAAAAATCAGTCGCGGCGCTTCAGCATGTGTCGGAAAGTGACCAGCAGCTGATCTTCCTTGCGGCTCAGACCAACACAGAGACTCAAAACCCGCATAAAGAAGACATCTATGAAGTCGGCACGATCGGTAAAATCAAGCAGATCATCAAAACCGCGCCGGACAGCTATGCGGTATTGGTCGAGGGCATTTTGCGGGCAAAAACCAACACTTATATTCAGATGAAGCCATTTTTTATGGTCAATATCGAACGCGTCATTGAAAAAACACCCTTGCACAATACGACGGTCAGCGAAGCGCTTGTTCGCACCGCACACCGCATTTTCTCAGAATATTTCGAACTTAATGACAACACCGCGCGCGAAATATTAACAAGCGCGCTTTCAAAAACTCAGCCGGGTATTCTTTCGGATTTTATCGCCTCCAATTCCATGATGCCCTTTGAAGAGCAGCAGGCGATCTTAGAAGAAAAAAGCCACATTGCACGGCTTAAGCGGGTCATTTCACTGCTTTCGCATCAAAATTCCGTCCTCAAGCTCGAAAACGAGATTGAGGATAAAGTCCGTGTCTCGATGGATAAGAACCAGCGTGATTATTTTCTCAAAGAACAACTCCGTACCATCTCTGAAGAACTCGGTGAAGAGAGCGAGATGGACGAATATCTCGATTATAAAAAGCGCATTCAAGCGTTGAAAATCTCTCCGGAGATCACCGAAAAACTTGAAAAAGAGGCGTTAAAACTCGTCAAAATGCCTCTTGGCTCACAGGAAGCGACAATCATCCGCAATTATCTTGATTGCTGCCTTGATCTGCCGTGGAGTATAAGCGTATCCAAAACACATACCATCGAGCAGATGAAAGCCATTCTTGACAAAGATCATTACGGCCTGCAAAAAGTAAAAGATCGAATCCTTGAACACTTGGCCGTGGAACTCCTTTCACCGGATATCAAAGGGCAGGTGATCTGCCTTGTCGGGCCTCCTGGCACCGGCAAAAGCTCGGTCGCTCGTTCCATCGCACGGGCCGGCGGCAGGAATTTCGCCACAATATCACTCGGCGGCGTCCGGGACGAAGCCGATATCCGCGGCCACCGCAAGACCTATGTTGGCGCCATGCCCGGCCGGGTCGTAAACGCCCTGATTGCAGCAAAATCAAATAATCCCGTGATTCTGCTCGATGAGATCGACAAGCTCGGCAACGATTACCGGGGTGATCCCTCCTCGGCGCTGCTTGAACTGCTCGATTCCGAACAGAATTGTGCATTTGTCGACCACTTCATCGAACTTCCGTTCGATCTCTCGAATGTGCTGTTCATCACGACTGCGAACTATTATGAGAATATTCCCGAGCCGCTGCGCGACCGCATGGAGATCATCAACCTCACAAGCTATACCCGCGAGGAAAAACGCAATATCGCAAAGTTTCATTTGATCCCGAAGCAACTAAAAAAGCACGGCTTGAAAAAACCCCAGCTCTCTATCAGCGACGATTCCGTCAACGCGATCATCGATAACTATACCCGCGAGGCGGGTGTGCGGGAACTGGAGCGCGAAATTGCCGGCATCTGCCGCAAGACCGCACTTTCCATCGCTTCGGGCGAGACTACAAAGGTTGCTGTCAAAGCGGATAATCTCGAAAAGTATCTCGGCCCGGCAAAATTTAAGTCGGACATGGCGGTAGACAATGAAGTTGGTGTCGCGACCGGACTTGCCTGGACGGCCATCGGCGGCGACACGCTTCAAATCGAAGTCAGCGTACTTGAGGGCAGCGGAAAACTTGAGCTCACAGGTTCACTCGGCGACGTTATGAAAGAGTCGGCACGGGCTGCGGTCAGCTATATTCGAAGCGCCTGTGACAAACTTGGAGTCGACAAAGAGTTTTATAAGACAAAAGATTTGCACATCCACGTCCCCGAGGGTGCGGTTCCGAAAGACGGACCTTCCGCGGGCATCACCATCACCACCGCACTCGTCTCTGCGTTGTCCGGAAAACCGGTTCGCAAGAATCTTGCGATGACAGGTGAAATGACTTTACGGGGCAGGGTACTTCCGATCGGCGGTCTTAAGGAAAAAGCTATGGCGGCTTACCGCATGGGCATGAAAACCGTGATCATCCCAGAAGAAAACAAACCCGACCTGTTCGAGATCGACAAGACGGTGAAAGATGCGTTAGAGTTTATCCCGGTTCGGAATATCGACGAAGTTCTGGGCCAGGCGCTGGTTTCGGGGAATTGAAATGTTAAATTTCGAAACGATCACCTTTGAGACGTCGTTCGGTTTCAGTGAACAATTGTTTGCGTCCGACCGGCCCGAGGTTGTCTTTACAGGCCGCTCCAACGTCGGAAAATCCAGTTTAATCAACAAACTTTGCAATAAAAAGTCCATGGCCAGGGTAGGTCAGACCCCCGGAAAAACGGTGACGATCAATTTCTATCTGCACTCACAATTTCGTCTGGTCGACTTGCCCGGTTATGGCTATGCCAAACGCGCCAAGACCCGCAAGGACGACTGGGGCGAATTGATGGAAGATTATTTTAAGAGCGGCAGGGATATCCGGCTGGTAGTCGCTTTAATGGACATTCGCCTTGAACCAACCGACGACGACAAAATGATGCTTGATTTTTTGCTCAGGGCTGATGTACCGTTCGTGATCGCGGCTACGAAAGCTGACAAACTGAATAAGACCGAACTTGCAACATTTCGCAGCAATTTCTCTAAAATCCATGAAAACCGGTTGATTGCAGTATCGGCATTAAATGGTATTGGGATCGACGACTTGAAGAGGGCTATTGAAGATGCCTGCGGAGATTGATTTTTCTGCACTCCCCAAAAAAATATCCGTAAAATTACCCAAAGAGAGCACCGAGATCGTGGTTGTCAAAGATAAGCCGCGGTCAAAGGTGCTCTGTTTTGATCATAAATGTTATTTAAAAATTACTTCCGACGGGTATCTGAAAAATGAGCCAGAGATGTCGGCGTTTTTGTCTGATTACGGTTTGGCGCCGAAAGTCATCACCTCCTGCCGAAAGGGTGAAAACGGCTGGTTGCTGACCGAGGCCGCACAAGGGACAAACGCCTTAGATATGATTCAAATCAATCCTAAAGAGACGCTGTTTACATACGGTAAAACTCTGCGCAAGCTGCATGATCTGCCGATCAAAGACTGCCTGTGCGAAAATCGAGCGGAATCGATGTTAAAACGTGCCGCCGGAAAGTTTTTCGAAGGGAAAGCGGAGGCCGATTTGCTCGAATATTGCGGTATCAAAACGATTTCCGATGCCTACAGCGAAATGCTGTTATTATCGAAGCACGCGGGAAAACCATCGGTCATCCACGGCGACGCCTGCCTGCCGAATTTGATCGTCGGAGAAAATAAAGACAGCGCAACGTTCATCGACTGCGGTAACGGCGGAATTGGCAACCGGAATTACGATCTGTTTTGGGCACTCTGGTCGATTCACTTTAACTTGAAAACCGATCAATACGACAAGGATTTTTGGCGCGGCTACGGCAAAAGTCCCGACGAAAAGGCCATGCGGTTGTTCGGTTTGATCTCAGCGTTTAACGGTTATCGCGGTCGGGACTATTATCATTTATTCTAAAGTGAAGATGATTTTAATTTCTTTTGGTATTGCGTTGGGCTCATCCCTGCATAGTGCTTGAACACGCTTGAAAAATATGAGG